>Ga0187886_1000350_pt1 | contig 58006 bp, 59 predicted proteins | sample June2016WEW_20_1_FD_133001 | JGI IMG/M metagenome (GOLD analysis project Ga0187886, IMG submission 133001) | Peatland microbial communities from SPRUCE experiment site at the Marcell Experimental Forest, Minnesota, USA - June2016WEW_20_150 | ecosystem: Environmental > Terrestrial > Soil >... | reverse complement strand
TGATCAAAAAGTGAACACTCTTAACCCCTACAAGGTCTACCACAAAACCGTAGAATTCAAGAAGAACACTTCTGACATTCTCTGGTGCACATTTGAAAACTGCTACAGACCAATCATCATCTGGCATAGCAACCACATTTTCGTGTATTCTTCTTCTGTTCCTCTTATATGAAACTCAAGTATGATGGCAAGCGCGGGCTACAAGGTTTCCGCAAAACTAGCAGATCATCTTTCCCCTTTCAGCCAGCTCTTTATTCCAAGTTCTCTCACAACAATCAGTACAGGTTCAGGTTCGTGTGACTTGTACTTGCCATTCTCGTCCAAGTACAGCACTGTTGGCTTCAGTGAAAACATACCTTGTACCGTCGGCTTAAGGGTAATTCTTATTTCTTCTGTCTTAAGTGGGTCAAGTCTCTTTCCTTTCAGGTTGATGTAGCTGTCCTCTACTCGACAGGTTTCGGGTTTTTCTGTCAGCTCGAAACCTTTTGGGATGATTTCCGTGATCTTTGTCAAGAGGGCAGCGCCCTTCCCGGAATTCACAAGTTCGATCTCTATCTCAAGGTTTTCGCCAACCTTCAGGTCCCTTTGACGGATTATCAGGTTTGCTTGTATGTCTGCATGCTCAAACCTTTCTAATCCAACTGCTTCTTCGTGCGAAGGCGTTGGAACTGACATGCTGGCGGTGCTGGAGGCAACAGCTGGCGCTACCAAAACTTTGTCAAGGGATAGTGCAAATTCACGTTTTTCCTTAACTCTCTCGAGGGTTCTGAGAACGTCGCTGGCTTTTTTGGTGTATCCTGCTTTATTGAACAGCTTGGCCGAACGATCTAAATACCCTTCAACCAGCCCATAGAACTTCGTTTTGTCTTTGTGATCAGCTTCAGTTTCAGCTTTGCCCATGTAGAAGTAGGCGTCAAACAAAGCCTCAGTCGCGCTGACCCAGGTGGAGGCATTTCCGAATCCAGCATCCATGTAATAGTCGGAGGCGCTCTCCATGTAGTGTTTGGCTTCATAATAGAGGATCACATTTCTTGTCGACTTGTAATTCGCGCCCAGCTCAAGTGCTTTGCATATGCTGGAGTTGCCGGCCGCGAACATGGCAGTCCTCTTTTTCACGCTGCTTTCTTTGGCCTTTGCAAACAGTAGAGATGCTTCCGCATAAAGGCTCGCGTCGGCCATTTCATCAGCAACGCTCATCTTTTGCCAAGCTTGACACATATAAATCATTGAATAAAGCTCCTTAACTTCAGCTTCAATTTCCATCGTTTGGACAATCTTCTCCAGCTCTCTTGCTGCAAGCGCATATTTTTCTCCGCTCAATGCGCAGTCTCCGGAGGCGTAAAGGTTCTTGGCCTCCTCGATGAGGACTCTCGTAAGACAATAGTCTTCTCTCAGATTGGAAGCCTTAATCAGTTTGAATGCCAATTCTTTTTCATCCAAGCCTGCAATCTCATTGCGTTTTGTTTCAATAGATTTTCTGGCTTGACGGAAAAGTCTAGCTGCTTCTTCGAAAGCATGAATGCATTCTTGGCTTTGATCGTTCCTACTCAGGCCTTCCGCTTGTTCAAGACAAGCCCACGCTGAGTAGTTCGGAGCTATGTAGATCCATGATTTCGATGAGTTGAGATATGCAGCTGCTCTCTCGTAGTTGTCTTTGGACTTACCAAACTCCTCTCTTTCGTGGTTGTATTTTGCTCTCTCAATGCAACTCCAAGCCTGCATGTACGTCACATAATCCGCGTAAAAACTACTAAGTTGAGGAGTGTTGTGAGCGCCAAGCGTGAACTGCTTTGAGGCAGACTCAAAGTTGTTTGCAGATTCCAAGTATTCACCAAGACGATCATAGATCACAGCAGTCTGCCAGTAAGCTTCAGCGACCCTAGTAGGGAGATCTGCATTCTTGTTAAGCTGAACAGCGCTTTGATAGGTTTCTACTAGTTTCTTCAGGATTTCTTTTTCCGCGGTGGTCTGGTAGAGTTGGTTCAATATGCTTCCCAATTCCGTCTCAAAACTTCCCAGTAGTGCGAAGAGTTCTCTACGTGAAGGATAGGAAGCTACGTGCTTTTCGAAGAGTCCTATGCAAGTTTCCATGTTAGAAACCGCCTTTTCAAGGAGCTCTTTTCTGTTCTCTTTTGTTTCCTCTAATCTGCTAAGTTCAAGCAGGATAAGTGCAAGTGCTTCGTAAGGAAGAGATCGGGGCAACGCATACTGAGGACGCAGTTGCTCTGTATAGTGAACGGCTTTCTCTCCAAGTGTCATAGCCTCAACCAGTAGCTCTCTTTTCTCAGCCCCCGTTCTTAGAGTTGACAAGTCATAGAGGGCATGCGACAGTTCAGATGAACTGTGAAAAATCGCATGTGTTGAACCTATGCGTTGTGCATATTCAAGGCCATTCTTCCCTAGATTTACGGCTTTCTTAAGTAATTCATGTCTTGCTTCCAATTCCGTCTCTATACTTGCTAGTTCTCTAAGATTCGCGACGTATCCATACCCATAAGAATGAAAGATCCCGGGACTGTAATTAGCAGGAACACTGTAGGCGATGGCTTTGCCAGCATACTCCTCACATTTCGCTGATGTTTCTTTTATTTCCTCTAGGTTTTCTTTCCAGGTCAGACTCCATGCCGTTGAAAATGCCAAACCGTCAAACGCCCCAGACATAATACGGTAATCGTTTACTTTGCTGCAATATTGGAGTGCTTTGTTGAAGAGGCTTGATCCCACTTCCACTCCAGCGCCAAGATCATTCTCAGCAAATCCTAAACAAACAGTTGATTTGGCTAGAAGGTAGGTGTCACCGATTTTTTCCGAGATTCTGATTGCTTCTTTCACATATTCGAATGCCCTCTGCTCGCATTCCTTTCTTTTCGTTTCCAACCGTAGAGACATGGCGGCGTCAACGCAGTTAATGCTTGTTACGTGATATGCTCTCGCGAGTTCGTGCTCATCATCCGCCTCAGAGAATATTCGTATCGCTCTCTCCCCGAGGCTTATTGCCTCGTCCAGTATGTTCTCCCTCATCTGCATGTCCAGTTCTAGGTCCAATCGATCAGATAGGATGCAAGCTAGTCTGGTGCAGGTCTTCCCCAACTCGAGTTGGTCTCTTTTTTCATGATAGACTTTCAAGACTTCCCTCTCAATCCTGCAGCCTTCATCAAGTAGCGTTTTCTTTTCAGACCCTTCTGATGCAAGCCAATAGCCCATGTAAGCAATCATTGCATCGCAACGCAAAATACGAGGTGTCTTTTCTGACTCATTCAGTCTTCCATGAAGTTCCTTAGCCTTCTCATAGCTTAGAATAGCCTGACGCAATCTTTCTCTAAACTCATCATTACTTTCAGCCTGAAATGCAGAGCGGTAAGAAGCATGACCTGACCGCTCATAAATCTCCGCTATCTTCGAGAAATCATCTTGGGGCAGCAGATTCAGTGCTTTCTCATACGACTCGGCAGCTCCAGACCAATCATATTCCCTCTCTAGTCGTTCTGCCTGATGCAGAATTTCCTCCACACTCAACGCCTCTGATAACAGTAAACCATTAGAAGTTTAAGAACAAGTATCTGAAAAGTCTTTTCATGAATGAAGCACTCGATGGATACGGAGCGATTTTCAGTTTTGCGGATGGTTTTGCGACGTAGATTTCCGCGCGCGCTACAGACAGACACAGAAAACCAACAAAAAACAAAACAAGAGATGAAGGCTGTTCAATGGAGAAATATCTGACAATGAGTTTCAGAGATTACGTTTGAAAGTATGCCTATTATTCTTGGACTGTTGCACGCTTTTTTTGTGTGGCGCGCGCTACGGTTCGAGAAGTGGTTCTGATACCATGCTCATACTGCGGCGGGCTCATGCCCCAAACTTCCCTCTTCTGTCCAAACTGTGGAGCAAGAAGAAGAGCCTGACGAACTGTATCAACATTCCATGAACATTTTCAAAACCCTGAAAACCCCATATACAGCATACTGCGCTGACCAGCACCTGAACGGGTTTAGGCTTCTAGGGAATTGAACCCAAAAGGAGGCGGGCTCAAATCTCGTATAATCCTACGGCTTTGGATTTGGGCAAAAATCTGTACGCGCGCTTTCACATATATTCAGATTGTCCAACACGGGTTCTATGCCGATCCAGCCAAGAATTCATAAGGAATTGGCAATTGAAGGGTTACATGAAACAAGGCATCTTGGCGCGCGCACAGGCATCTTGAGAACACCGACGTAATCGGTCTTTCCATAATGCAAATCGCGGAGCCCATCAAGATTCGAAATGCCTACGGCTTTGAAACTTGTTTTCCTTGCTTCTTCTTTCACGTTCTCGGTCAATGTCACGATTGGCACTTCCTACCGGTTTCAGAGTACATTACGGATCTTTCGAAGATTCTCTGTCGCCACTGGTTCATTCGACAGAAATTCCTTCAACTTTCCGCAAGGATAATCATCACAGTGGACACATGTCTCGGCTTTCCTCTGTTCGGCACAGGGTCGTATCTCGCAGATTTTCCGACACCAACCAGAAAGCACGTCAGATTTGCAGCCCCGGCAGTCAATGTCTTCAGGTTTGAACTGGACTTTCATTCCTTCGGTCCACTGCTCAGCCAACTGTCTCTTTCGCTCAGCATCTTTCGCTTGGGTTGCCTTGAACGCCTTGCACTGACTGCAGTCTAATCCACAAAAGGCGATCATTTCAGGCATGATTCTATCCAGCCTCCTTTTGGCAATATTATGATCTGAACAATGGAAGCCCGCAACATAAGCGTTCTACGGTCATATGACGCTACAGGTACCATATGCCACCTTCAAACCAGAAGCAGACTCGAAAGACTGGAGAAGTGAGCAAGTTGGCGAGAAGTCGTGAAGTTGCGCATCAAGGCCGAGTCTAACGGGGTTCAAGCAAGAGGCTACATTTCTAAACCAATCAGTATCTCAACAGCTTTTTTCACGAAACCGCAGCATTTTTCATCACGTACATTTGACTTTCGCATTTTTTCGAGTTCTTCGGGATTAGTCAGATCATAACCAATGAGTTCTCTGCAAAACGGGCTGCCACATTCTTTGGCGAATTGATCGTAGAATTCTAGAGCTATCTCGTATGCCTTCTCTTTTTCTATCAAGACTGTCTTGTTGGTTCCATGCTTTAGCCCGATGGCCATTATGGCACCCGTTAAGGCTCCGCACAGTGAACCGCGTCTCCCGATTCCCCCTCCGAAAGCTGTGGCGATTCTGGGGACTAACCTGCTCCTGCCAATGCCATAGTATTCCTGCATGGCCAACAAGACGCTTTGAGCACAGTTGTAGTCCCGGCTGAAGTAGTCTGCTGTTTTTCCTGCGAACTGGCTTGTTTGTCGTTTCATGGTTGGCGTTTCCTTCTCTTGAGCACTATGATTGCCATGTTGTATGTGTGCTGGCTGCATTTTAATCAGCTCCTTTGCATGAGCGGAAAAGGCAACTCGCGCAGTATACTGAGATTTGAGACGCTTGCGGCCGCGAAACCAGCTTTGCTCCATTCCTGACGTTTTGGGCAAACGCCATGTCTTGTACTTCCTCCTAGACCCGGAGTGTTTTCCGAATCTTTTCAAGATTCTCTGCGGCGCCGGGGTCGCCCGACAAATACTCTATCAGTTTTTCGCAAAGATAATCGTCACAGTGGGCACAGGTCCTGACTTTCTTCTCTTCCGCGCACGGTCTTATCATGCAGAGTTTTCGGCAAAAACCAGAAATAAGATCAGACTTACAACCGTGACAATCAACGTCTTCTGGTTTGAACTTGATCTCGCCTTGATCAGACCAGTGTTTGGCTATCTGCTTTTTCCATTCAACGGCTTTCTCTTGAGTCGCTTTGAACGCTTTACACTCGCTGCAGTCCAGTCCACAATAAGCAATCATTTCAGACATCTTTTCTACCTACCTACCTACTTTTTAAAGGCATCGCGTATTGAATGATTGCAGTCAACGGGATAAGCGTTCTACAGGCATGTGATGGTTAGATCAGTGCTTCGAAGAAGCCTTAGCTATGGCCTGGCGCGCGTAGCACGCCTGGGGGATTTGAGCCCAAACGGTTGAGCCGCAGTTGTCGGAACAGAGATTTAACCTTGGAACTGGGAGTCAAGCCCAATCCAAAAGCGATTGCAATTGTCTTCGGGAATCGATTCCAGCGGGGCGCACCTAAAATGGGGTGGGCCCAGACTACGTTGAGCACTTCTGTACCCATCAAAGTTTGTTTTAGGACTACTAAAAAACGCTTAACGGCATACCATTTAACAGAGATCCTTCTGCTGAAGCCAAGCGCGTTATGGAGCATCAAATACAGATTCTGCTTTCATACATCTTATATCCGATTTTGAAAAACCTCTATTCTGATTCAGATGCATATGAATCAAAAGTCAACGTCGAAATTGCTAGACTCCATCAGCGATAACCTTCAACTGGGAAAAGTGGAAAAAACCTTATGAACGCATTCGATTGGCTTTCGCTTGCTGCAAGTGTCGTTTGCATTTCTTTGGGCGTTGTGGTTTACTCTTTCAACAGAAGAGCTTTGTTGAACAAGCTTTTCGTAATGACCAGTTTTTTTGCGTTTTTTTATGCGTTCACTGAGGTTATGATGTGGCAGGCAAGTAGTTTTGAAAGCGCTTATTTCTGGAATAAGATGGGTTCTGTATGGCCTTTCTTCGTGGTTTCAGTTGCTCATTTTGCCCTAGCCTTTACCGGTAGTAAATGGCTAAGAAACAAGCTAGCCTATCTGCTTCTGTACTTGCCCGCCGTGCTGTTTTGCATTATCGAAGTGTTTACCGACATGATAAACGGGCCCCCAATTATGAAGTATTGGGGGTACAATGATACTGCATCAAACACATTGGTTTACGGCATAAGCACTCTTTGGTCCGCAGCTTTGCCGATTTTGGCGTTTGTTTTGTGCTTTAGATCCTACCGCAGGACAGACGAAGAAGCCTTGAAACAGCAGAGAAAGTCTGTGACAATCGGCTTCGCTGTTCCTATTGCCGCTTTCGTGGTTACTAACATGCTGTTTCGGTCAGTCGGTATTGACATTCCAAATTTGGGGATTGTTGCTGTCTTGTTTTTTGGCGGTTTTGTTGGGTATGGAATCTTGAAATATGAGTTGTTTTCTTTTGACGCTGCTGTTGCCGCAGAGAACATCGTTTCCACGATGCCAGACTCGCTTGTCTTGGCGGATATGAAGGGAAAAATGTTTAGGGTCAATAATCGTTTGGTGGAATTCTTGAGCTATGGCAAAGATGAATTGATTGGAGAGTCGATTTCCAAATTATTTGTGGAAGAGATGCGATGTGCAAGTGTTTTGAAGGAGTTGGCGGAAAAGAGAGTCATCCGTAATTATGAACTAGCGTACAAGACTAAATTTGGTGAGGAGAAGCATGTTCTGTTTTCGGGTTCAGTTGTTCGGAGCAAAACAGGTCGAGATATTGGAATTACATGCGTTATTCGCGATATTACAGAGCGCAAGGAGATGGAACAAAGACTTGTTAAGGCAGAAAGGCTTGCCTCGATTGGAGAATTGGCAGGACAAATTGGGCACGACCTTCGAAACCCCTTAACAGGCATCAAAGGTGGTGTTTACTTCCTGAGAACGAAAGGTGACAAAGTCAATAATGCAGACAGGGAAATGATTTTGGAAACGATGGATAGAGCGATTGAGGATTCCAACAGGATCATTAACAGCCTTGTAGATTACTCAAGCGAACTGCGTCTGCAACTCGCCAAGTGCACGCCCAAGTCGCTTCTTCTAAATTGTCTGTCTAAGATTCATGTCCCAGAGCGCATAAGCATTTTAGACCACACCTTAGATGACCTCGAAATGTTTTTAGATGCTCCCAGAATGGAAAAAGTCTTCGCCAGCATGATACAAAATGCAATTGATGCCACTCCTGAAAAAGGCACCATAGAAATACGAAGTGCCCAGGTGGGTTCCGATGTGGAAATCACCTTTGCTGATTCGGGAACGGGCATACCCGAGAATGTTCTGCCAAAGATTTTCTCGCCTCTAATAACCACCAAGGCGAAAGGAATGGGCATGAGCCTGGCAATTTGCAAACGGATCGTAGACGCGCACGGCGGCAAAGTCGCAGTCGAAAGTACGGTGGGGAAAGGAACAACGTTTACCATTACCTTGCCAATTAAGCCGAAAACCGAATTCGCCGTCGAAAATACTTGGATGATAACTATGAAACCCACTATCATTGGAGAAAGTTAGCCGATCCTCTTGCGAATTTACCGGTAAGAAAGCGTTGCAGAATCCGGATTTCTCACAGACAAAAGAAAATTATAACCATCTGAAAGCTTAACGCGCGCTGAAGGATTTTCGTTTTCTTGCTCAACCACCTTTGTAAGCGCTCAACACCGTTGAGCAAGTTTTCTGCTCAATACTATTGAGCATTTATATAGGGCATTGAGCAAGATTCCACTACAGCCTTCTCCAAAAAAACAATTCTCTTTTGATTTTCGTATTTCTCTCAAGCAGATATTTCATCAGAGTTCGGTCTGATTGGCGCGCGCGCAGAGTTTGAGAAAGAAACATAAGATACTAGCGTGTTTTGAGGAGAGAGGAACAAGCGCCTTACGGTGAGATGTCAAAATGGCACAGACTACAGATGGATCATCCGCGCAGGATGAAGTCAGGAGTGTTATAGTTAATCGGCTCGACGCCATGAAGAACAAGAACGAGGGTGCGGTTAAAGCACTTGTTGATGAGCACTACAACAAGTTTGACGACTGGCCCCCCTTTGAGAGGCAGGAAGGCCTGAAAGCCTTGGAGAACGAGTTCGGGGCGTTCAAGGTGATGTCCAGCTACAGTTACGAGTTGAGGGATTTTCAAGCGAACATTCTCGGGAACACGGCGATTGCCACGTTCATCATACATTATCAGGCAGTGATGAGAAACAGGGCGTTCGACGTGACTTCACGCGTCACATCCGTCCTCAACAAACAAGATTCAGGATGGAAGGTGGTCCACGAACACTACTCCAGGTTTCCTGACCCGACAACGCAACAACAACGATTCATGCCCCGCCGAACGATGCAACCCTAACCAGCGCGTGCGTCGATCAATGACTGAGGAATTGACTATTTTTTAATTTTCCGATTATCTTTTTTAGTTTGTTCAAGAAGAACCATTGTGACTTTCGATAAGCTGCCTTTCTTCAGCTCCCACCGCGTACAACTCGTAGACGAGTTCATCAATTTTTTCTTCGTAAACTGCTGCCTCACGTTTAAGCAATTCAATACGCGACGAATCTGAAATCGTATTTATGGCTTGGTTTAACCTCATAATTTTCAAGGAAAGTGCAGCTATTTGATCTTTCAAACCATTTTGGCTATCGTCTCTAGGGCGTATTATGGGCAAAGATTGAATGTATTGCTTGTTGTACGCGAAGAACCCACCACTGAAACGAGTGCTAATCTTCTTCGTCAAATAATCCAGTAACTTGCTGTTCAGCAAACCAACTAAATAGAACGGATCTATATTCGATTTTTCATTAATTGAAAGCCCGTAACCCCCACCACCTCCTCCTCCACTACCGAGGAAATAGTACGAACCATTTTCATCGTAAGCAAACGCGGCTTTCTTAGCAATAGATGGTGTCAGTATCTTTTCTTTGCTACATTGCACCAAGTTCTGATTTCTTGAATATGCATACCATTCAGAGCATTTCCATTTCCCATGCTCACGTTCTTCCAAGATTCTCTTATTTAGCTGAAGATAACTTGCACAATTTGGAAACTTATCTTCAAGTTCACGGAATAGAATTAGCTTTGCTGTTGCGCCCTTAACATAATATGGAAAAATAACGTATTTTTGGGGACTAACAATTCTGTAGCGACGAATGTCAAGGGAACCTTTCAACAGAGGTCGCAATAATTTTCTTTCAATTTTGACGTTCCGTTCAATTGTCTTTGAATACAGCTCAACTATTTCTTTTCCAATTCCGCCCTTGAGTTCTAGAACAAATACCTTATCTGCTCCTGTGATTATTCCCTGAAAGATTTTATCACAAACATCTGATAAGACTGGCTTGATCAAAGACAGTTTGTTCAGTAACTTTGACTCATCGCCAAAACTAAATTGCCAAGGCTGTTCGCAAATATTACTTAAGGGCAATGTAGTTACGAAAAGTGAAGAGTTGCGGTATTCAATATTCTTCGCTACAAAAGATAGTTGACTCGCGGGATTTTCAATTCTCTTAATCTCAGTATACTTGAACGTCTTCCTCTCAGATTTGCTTAGAAATAATAGGTTAGTGTATGTGGTAACTTTTTCGAAAACCTGTTGGTCTCCGAAGTTGACTATTTCTCGCAAGTACTTGTTGCTGGATATTAACTGGCGCAGGTTCTTGCCATATTCAGCTTGGAAGAATTTGTTGGGAAGAATAAATCCAAATAATCCATTTTCGTCCAACAGTTGCATTGCTTTTTCTACGAAAACAACGTAAATGTCATAGTTGCCACTTTCAGCTGTTTTGTACTTATGAGAAAAATATTCGACTTCTTTGGAAGCCCATTCCTTCATTGTTTGAATGCGGATATAGGGTGGATTGCCGATAATCGCGTCGAATCCGCGTGTCTGATTGATTATGTTCCCGAATCCAGTCTTTTTTGAATACCAGTCAAAACAATTTACCTTTTCTTTTTCAACGTCTTCGATAAGTGTCTTTTGTTCAAGAAAATCGAACCCAACTAGCGAGTTTCCACAACGGATGTTTTTTGAAAGCGATGGCAAAAGTTCCTTATTATGGGGTAGGGCTCGTTCGCCCTCAAGAATTTTGATGTATAAACTCATCATGGTTATTTCTACGGCTTGTGGGTCTAAGTCAATGCCAAAGATGTTGTTTTTCAGCATCTCGCCTTTCTTGTAAATACTCAAACGAGGAATCGGGTTTCCATCTTCATCGTAAGAAACGATAACATTAGGGAACAACTCACCGCGTTTTGCTTCTTTGGGATATGATTCATAATACTTCAAATGATATTCGAATAGACGGTTAATCGCCTCAATGAGAAAACTGCCACTTCCACACGCAGGATCAAGTATGTGAATGCTTTCGATTTGTTTAGGAGATTTGCCTTCAATAAGTTTGCCAACAGTGTTTTCAACTATGTAACTGACGACCCATCTAGGCGTGTAAAAAACTCCGCCTGCCTTGCGCACTTCTGGTTTTTCTTCTACCTTAACTCTTTTCTCAGTTAACCGTATTGTCTTGCCCAAATATTTTTCATAGATTGTTCCAAGAAGTTCTACGCCGATTACTGCAAAGTTATAAGGGCTCTTAGGGGAATATAATCCGTCGATTATTTCAGCCACTATAGGCGATCCATAAGAGATTTTCTCACAAGAATGATCTTTGAAAATCTCACCGTTAAAATCATTGTTGAGTTGCTTAAATAGCAGATTTAATTGGGCTTGAATGTCTCTATGTCTTCCTTCTTTCCAAGTGTCAGCGATTTCCTTCAAGGTCTTGAAATCAATTATTTTCCTGTCTTCAAGAAGACGTATGAAGATAAGCCTGTCTAATAGCCGCTGGACAACGTCGTTGAGCTCCCTGACTGTTATTGCGGGATTGCGCTTGTGAACCTCTTTCGCCAACTCTTCGCGCCATAGAGTCATCTGGTCAATTAACGCTGCGTCAACAGGTATGCGTAGGCGTTTTGCTGAAGGGTCTTTAGAACTCAATTGATCAAGCGAACCACTGACTACTTTCTCTTTAGAGAAAAGCCAAAGCCGATCAAAATCAGTAGTTCCAAACTCTTCAAACTTCAGTTCAAAAATCAAACCAAGCTGTGGTTGCTTTAGATCTGGTTTTATTGTTGTGTCAAAAACCTTGAACGACTTAAAATCAGTTAAGACTGCGATGTTCACGCTGGTTGTGTTCCAGCCGTAACGCTTAGCTTGAAAGATATCTTCTGACTTATCAGTGCCTTTGGCTGGTGCTTTAGTTTCAACAAAAAACCTGTCTTGACCATTTATGCGAAATGAGTAGTCTGGGCGACCTGTTGTATCGCCCTTCTCTACGAGGACTTCCCGTTGAAGCCTAGAAAGCTTGTTCTTGTTAACGATGTCCCAGCCGAGTGCTTTAAACAGCTCGTCAACAAAATCAGTGCGGAGTTGACTCTCTAAGTATCCGCTGGATTCGTATTCAGGTTGGTTGGACGTAAATCGGTCTATGAGTTCCTGAATTGTTCCTTTCGCATATTTGGCGTCTGGATCCGTCAAGGTAATCTGCTAAGCATATGTTTAATAGCATTTAATATTTTGTTGTTCCCCAGCGTTTGTCTTGCGCGCGCGCTTTTGTATTCTCGTTATTAGGCACGCTTTGATGCAGAGGCCGCATACGTCCCCGCCGAACACGATTTGAATGTATTCGTGACATTTCTCCTTGTTTATCAGCCATCCTTCAGAAGCATCGTAGACTGGGTTTTCCAAGGCTCCGGCAGGACATGCCTTGACGCATTTTAGGCACTTCTCCATGAGGCAAATGTCCTCGGTCAAGGGTCTATCAGGTCTAAGCGCGGCGCTTGTTATGACTGTGACAAAACGTACGTAAGGCCCGTAATCTGGTGTCAAGACCAGATTGTTCATTCCAAATCTGCCTAGGCCAGCTGCGACGGCCGCGTGCTTGTGCGACATATCCCCGAAATTCTTCTTCTTATCGTACGGTGAGCTGGCTGGAATCGCTAAAGCTTCGTATCCAAGGTCTTCGAGAAATCTGGCTGTCTCCCATGCCAGGCTGTTAAGCTTGAGGTTTGCCACGTCATAGTTTATCTTGTACTCTCTCATGGTTTTTGGAAGTTGAAGAATTGAAGACCTGTTTATTCTTAGACCTATGGAGATGACACTTTTGGCGTTCGGCAAGAGGTCTCTCGGACGATGGCCTTTCGGCGCTCTTGAGAATCTTTTGGTGGTTGCAACTCCTACGAGTGTTGCTCCCTTCTTTTTGACGAAATCTTTGACCTTCCCCGTGAGACCAGCCAAGTTTTCACCTTGGGAACTGCTCATTTTGTTATGAGCTATCAAAACTGCGGAATTCTTTGCGATTTTCTTTTTCTTCCCAGAATTCGCGGGTTCGCAGGTACTGGATCTTCGCCTTGAGAAGGTCCATGAAGAACTCTTCTTCTTTCGGATGCATTTTTCCAAGAATTCTTGAGGCAGTTTCAGGGCCTACGCCCTTGACTTCAAGGGCTATGAGCGCTTTTCTTCCGTAGCTCAGCACCAGGTCCGCGGCTCGTCTTGCCTGAGTTAACTCCTTCAGCTCTTCCTCCGTCAGCGAGCTGCCTTCGCGTCTTCTTCTAAGCAGTTCGCCCAAATGGCTTGCGTCTTGGCTTCTGTACAGAACCGTCAGAAGCTTCGATCCGCATTTCCTGCAAGAAGGTTGTTCAGGCACATCTCTGATTTTTTCATCCCCTGCGAATTCGCCGCAGGATATGCAGAGCATCCTTGCTGTTCTGGCCTCTATCGCCATTTTCATCCTGTCTATGTTGCTTACCAAGACCTGTTCTGGTGCCATCAGCTCTGACATGTCTGAAAACTTTGCGAGTATGTGATAAGCCAACGGTGTTGGTTTCTCCAAGCTGCGCACAGTGCTGACCTTTATGATGCCGCTCTTAACTCGTCGCATGATCTCTTTGGCTCTCTTTTTGTCGACTTTCTCTATCATCGCCTCTCGCAGTGTTTCATCATAAATCGGGGTATCGCCGAATCTACTCGGAAGCTGGCTCAACCTTTCATAGCTCATGGTTTTTCCACGTGGCAAGACACCGAACCTTTCAGCAACAAACTTCATCTTGTAAGAGAAGGGAAACTTTGCCTCCAAATAATCCTCGAAAGCCTTGTCAACCTCTTTGCTTGTTAATGCAAACAGTGTTTCAGACAGTTTTTCAGTCTCTATCGGGTTCAGTTTTCGGGGCGTCTCGATGAGTATTCGGTAACCGTCGTTCCACCAGCCGACTATCACTTCCCGCTCAGAGAGCACAGAGTCAAAAACGCAGCCCAAAGTGCGATTCACCAGTTCACCGAAGCAAGCGTGAATTATCAAGTACTTGTCGAAAGATTCGAGAACGATATGATTATGCGTGGGCAGTGGCGCTCCCCTTTTCACGTGCTCATCAACCTCTCTGATTGTTGCAAGCAACGCAGACCTGTCGGTTGAGAGTCTTGATGCAAGTGTTTCCGCTGCGGCCTCCGCGTTTTTCGTCTTCTTCAGTTGATCTGCAATTTCTTCTCGAAGTTTGCCCGTTGCCTGTGCGAGGTCAAAAGGGACGGGAAGCATCTCGCCGTCCCATCCTGGGATCGCGGCCAGAGGGTCTTCCGAGGGAACAACGTAGACAATCCCGGTTTCCTGCTCGATCTGGACAATTCGCCACACTCTGCCCTTGACGATGATGTTCAAGCCTACTCTGGCTTTCAAGGCCATGAACTCGTCGCCCAAGGTTCCGATTTTTCTATCAGAAATCACGTTCACGATCGGATAACGTCTCTCGTCCGGAATCATGGATAAGTTCTCATAATAGTAGCTTCTAGTCTTCCGAGCCTTTCGCAAAACCTTGCCTTCTTCCCCTATTCTTATGTTGCCCAAGCGCTCTAAAAAGTATACCACTTCATAAAAAGTGCTTTGAGAAATCTTCCTGTACGGATAAGCTCGCCGGAAAATTGACAATATATCCTTCGACTCTACCATCCCTTTATCCATCACTGCTCCAACGATTTGATGAGCCAAAACGTCCAAGGCACCTTCATGGATCACGACGGGTTCAAGCTTGTTCTTACAAGCGTTCCTTACCGCTGCAATCGACTCCAAAGTGTCGTCTGGAAACGCGGTTACAATGACGCCTTCTGACAGCATGTCCAATCGGTGGCCACTTCTTCCAACCCTCTGAATCAAGCTGCTGACCTGTCTGGGCGAAAGATACTGAATAACCAAGTCAATGCTTCCAATGTCTATGCCCAGCTCCAAGGTGCTCGTGCAGATTATCGCTTTCAAGACACCTGCTTTAAACTCGTCTTCAACTTGGGCTCGCTCTTCCTTGGACAAAGACCCATGATGAACAGCAACGTCACTGCGCCCGAGCTGATTAAACCTGTAGCCCAGCATCTCAGCAATCGTTCGAGCGTTTACAAAAATCAGGGTTGACTTGTGACTGTCAACAAGCTCAGTTACGCGTCTTATTCTTGCGGCCGCTTCAGGTGCCGTGTTGAGCTTCGCGGCTAGGTCGAAGTCTGACTCGATTGGGCTCGGGTTTTCAACATGATACATGTAGCCCTTGAGAAACGAGGCTTCTACCACCTTGATGCTTCTGCCTGTTCCAGCGATGAACTGGGCCACTTCGTCGGAGTTGCCAACAGTGGCTGACAAGCCTATCCTTTGAAACTCTTTTCCAACGATTTCGTGAAGCCTTTCTAAGGAAACCGCAAGCTGAACACCACGCTTGCTTGACGCAAGTTCGTGCACCTCGTCAACGACAACGTACCTTACGTTGGCCAAGTGCTGTTTCATGCGTGAGCCCGGCAGAATGGCCTGAAGCGTTTCGGGGGTTGTCACAAGCACTTCAGGCGGAAAAATGGCTTGTCTTCTTCGAAGCTTCAGTTCGGTGTCTCCGTGTCTCACCTCGATTGAAATGCCCAATCTTGATGACCAGAATGATAGGCGCTTCAGTAGGTCACGATTCAACGCCCTCAAAGGTGTGATGTAAATCACGGCTATGCCCTTCCTTGTTTCCTGTTGAATCAAGTTTGAGAAGATCGGGAGCAGAACGGCCTCTGTTTTGCCGCTTCCCGTGGGAGCAATCAGGAGGACGTTTTCGCCTTTTGCTACGTGAGGAATGGCCATTTTCTGGGGTAAAGTGGGCTCAGTGAAGCCTAGCTCGGACAAGGAGTCACGAATGGGTTTCGCAAGCTGGTTGAACACCTCTGAGTTCTCTTGGCGTTTAGGCATTCTCACAAGCTGAAACGATGGGTGATCGAAAGTTTTATTCTTTATCTTTGCGGCAACGGGTAGGATAGTATTAGCCCAACGCTTTCGCGGTACGGTATTGATACTGTCTCTCTGAACTTTCCCGTTTCAAGTGTTTTCCCGAATTCCTCTACTAACGGTGGTTTCCTTGAGCAGAAGATTACCTCGCCTTTTTCGCTGGTCCAGACCGTTAGTCCCCTCGTTTTTCCTTTGTGAACAATGTGCAGGAATGAGTTCTCTTCTCCCAGTTGCAGCATGGCCACCGCGTTTGAGCCCTGCAAAGCACAGAAAAACCCGTAAAGGGCTTCAGTAACGTCTCCTTTTTCGCTGAGCATCTCTTCGAAAAAATGCGGAATGACCTCTGAATCGATGAGTTCAAACTTCTCGGATTCGAAAACGTGTCCGGCACCGAACTTTTTTCTGATCTCTTCATAATTTTCCATTTTCCCGTTGTGGACTGAGGCTACTGTTAACCCTGGGTCGCGTTCAACGACGTAGGGCTGTGCAGTCTCTTTGAACTTGGCTGTGCTCATGAACTCTGGGCTCGGCATCCTTACATGTCCAAGCAAGACGGAGGCGTTCTTGACATTGACGATTTCAGGCAGGTGGCAAGCAGGAGATCCATCGATCTTTCCAACTTTTTCGAGTAGGAGGTTGCCATCTTCCAGGAGCACGGCGACGCCGGCACCGTAACCGCCGACGGGCCGTGGCTCTTGCGGAAGCTGATGGATCTCCAGTTTTTGAAGAACTTTGAAGACTTTGTTCATGGACACAGGTTTTCTGAGTGAAAAACCGAATATTCCACACATTTTTCTACCATCCCTCAATCGGAGCTTTGGATCAGTGCCAGTTGATCTGGAGAATCAACCTGTTTCACTGATTTGCCTACTTGCTTCTTAAATCTCTTTTTATCTTCGGTTCTGTCAACTCTTCGGTTGATACGGGCCCTTGTCAAAAATCGGTTGATGCAACTTCTAAGGGATTTAGTCTGAGTTTTCGTTGACAGTCGTTCTGAGAGCCCGTTTCTTGGCCTACTCTGTCTCAATCTTATAAAGAACTTTTAGACCTTTCAACGTGTGATGAATCTTGTCGGTGAGTTGAAGTATATCCCCGAGGTCAACATTCCTCTTCCAATCGTAAACGTGGTCATGAACCCCTCTTAAGGGTTCAAAGCCTAAAGAACGAAGTCTTTCAACAATCTCAACAGGGCCAGAGCCCTCACTGTTAAACCATATCGTCAAGTACGTCTTCACAACGTAACACCCCAAACTTCTCTAAGAAATGACGCACATCAATTAATCCTTTTCCATTGCAGGATAACTGTAAACTTATTTGTCATGGCTAAAAGGGGCCCATGTGAACTTTCGAGTTTTTGAAACGGGTCCTAGCTGCCAAAAGCATAGACTTCAACTCTGAATCGTCGCTTCATAACTCTTTTCTAGCATAAGCGTTCTGATTATGCACAAGTGAGAAAATGAAAGTACACTCTTACAGACGAGCCAAACCAGGCAACAAGCACAAGACAGTACACGTTAAGGGTTACGTAAGAAGAAAGTAGGAAAAGCCAATTCTTCCTGCAGTGCCCAGCGCAACTCGCTATTCTCGAAGACCAAAGGCTTATCGTAGACTAGCACATTTGCAGCAGTAAACATTCATAGCATCAAATGGTTTGACCCTTAAACCGAAGCCGTTGGACTCGGCCTTCTAGGAAGCCAGGTACTCGGCGGATTCTTTCTTTTCCCATTTCGTTAGCTCATCCTGCGACTTCAAGTTGAATCTGAGCAGGTCTATCACGTCACTTTTCCACTGATCTGGCGAAGCGTGTATCGCTCTTCCAATTTACAGGCTTCTGAGCAATTGTAGCGTCGCGCGCGCTCCAGAGAATAGTAGAAAAAGAGCACCCGCGATTCTGGCAGATTACATCCTGTCGTTTCTTGCCAAATAGCGCACTATCGTTAAATAAGCATGCAACGAAGATTCTCATGTGAGGAGAGATACAGGTTTGGTCGATGAGGTTTATGATCAACTTGCGGAAGCTTTGGACCATCTTCCGAACGGTTTTCCGAGAACACCCTCAAACGTTGAGATTCGAGTCCTGAAGAAGATATTCTCACCTGAAGAAGCAACGATCGCAGGTCAGCTAAGCGGTTCCCAAGAACCAGTCGAATCGATCGCCAAGAGAGTCGGGCTCTCGGTTAAAGAGGCTGGAGAAAAGTTGACCAAAATGACCAGGAAGGGTCTCGTGTGGCGTGATGACGAAGAGGGAAGACCAACCTTCAGACTTGCGCCCTTCGTCGTTGGAATCTACGAGTCACAACTGGAAACCATGGACCATGAACTAGCTCACCTCGTCGAAGAATACTTCGCGAATGGAGGTGCAGTCGGCATAATGAAGCCTCAGCCGGCCCTTCACCGTGTTATTCCCGCGCAGAAAGCCATGAAATCCGAACTTATTCTTCCATACGACGATGTCAAATCAATACTGTTAAAGTCCAAATCGTTCGGCCTGCGTGATTGCGTCTGCAGGGTACAGCAGAAACAACTCGGCCACGAATGCACGTTTCCACTAACGACCTGTCTGTTCTTCTCGTCCTACGAGCGCCCTCCACACAGATACACCATCTCCAAAGAAAAGGCATTGGCTTTCCTCGACAAGGCCGAGGAAATAGGCTTGGTTCACACCGTTAGCAACGTGATGAAGGGTGTGGGTTACGTGTGCAACTGTTGCGGCTGCTGCTGCGGCATACTCAGAGGCATCAACGAGTGGGGCATAGAAAACTCCGTTGCTCATGCTAACTACTACGCCGCAATAGACCCAAACGAATGCCTAAACTGCGGAACATGCAGAACCAGATGCCAAGTACACGCAATTACTGAACAAGACGGCGTATCCGTTGTGGATAAGAAAAGATGCATCGGCTGCGGACTATGCGCAACCGGCTGCCCAAACAACGCAGCACAACTCAAACGCAAACCCGACAACCAGATCATCAGCCCACCACAAGACTTTGGAACATGGGAACACGAACGCCTACATAGCCGAGGACTAACGGAATAGAGCTCATGCAACCACTATTCAGGAGTAGATAGGAAAAGAGAATTCGCGGGGGACATCTCCACTTCTAATGCGGTTACGACCAACATGCCAGCCTTTTGGAATGTCACGCATGCCTCTTTTTTGCGAGCTGCTACAATTGCATCTAAACAACAGACTATGATTAGCCAATGTGGCAGCAGGGATTACTCTTTGGGGTCTCGTAGTTTATAATCGAGAATACTTCATACTTGTCTCCAAGGGATTCCCTCCCGTGAAGATACGCTAGTTCAATTAGAAAGCCCATGCCAACGATCTTTCCGCCCAGTTCTTCAACTAATTCAGCGTTTGCCTTGATGGTGCCACCTGTCGCCAGCAAATCATCAACAAGCAGAACGTTCTGACCAGGTTCGACAGCATCTTCATGAATCTCGACGGTGTCGGACTCATATTCCTTCTGGTAAGTGAGGCTCACGGTTTTTGAAGGCAGTTTTCCTTTCTTTCTGATAGGAACAAAACCAGCTTCAAGTTCATAGGCTAACGCTGCTCCCAATATGAAACCTCTGGCCTCACTTGATACTACAACGTCCACTTCTTTGTCCCGAAAATGGTCAGCCAACTGTTTGACGCATTCTCGAAAAGCGTGCTTATCTTTCAAAAGCGGGGTTATGTCCCAGAAAACTACGCCCTTGAATTCGGGTATTCGCCTTATCTTCGACCTGAGATCCATGTTTTCAATCTTCATTCCTTTGTTGCGAGGCCCATTCAGATCAGAGCACTTTTCAACGCGCTCTTGCACTCGCATCGTCTTTCTCTCGGTATGTTTGGAATTGCCTCAGCAATTATGCTCTTGACTTTTTCCACGTTCGCCCTCATAGTCTTCAAAACTTCATTCGCCGTGACAGGCTGGTCTTTCCACGCGTCGTAGTCAGTTACAGTCGCAATTGAAGAATAGCATATCTCCGCTTCTCGAGCAAGAACGCACTCTGGAACAAGAGTCATACCAACGACGTCTGCTCCCCACGTCCTGAACAATCTGGATTCCGCTCTCGTCGAGAATCTCGGCCCTTCTATACAAACATACGTGCCAACGTTATGAGTGCTGACGTTCATGTCCTCAGCCGCTTCTATCAAAGTTCGCCTTAACTCCGGACACATAGGTTCGGCCACTGATATATGGCACACGCGCCTTCGCGTATAAAATGACTGTTCTCGTTTGGTCGTTCTATCTATAAACTGGTCGATGAACACCACGTCTCCAGGCTTGCACTCTTCCCTCAGAGAGCCGACCGTTGAAGGCGCAAGTATCCTTTGAACACCGAGTTTTTTCAAAGCAAAAATGTTTGCTCTCGAATTCACGTCAGTTGGCCTTATCGTATGTTTCCTTGAGTGCCTCGGCAAAAATGCCACGCGTCTACCTCTCAACTCTCCAACCGCAATCGAATCAGAAGGCGCCCCATAGGGCGTGCGCACCCTTATTTCCTCAACGTTCCTGAGGAGTTTCGGATCGTAGAAACCCGTTCCGCCGATGATTCCGATCTCTGCCCGCATGAGAATTCATTTTCATTCTCAATTTATAAGAATAGCGACGGCAACATCAACAGTTCCCTATTAGACACCGATGTGCCTGAACAGACTAAGAATATAGACACTACAATCGAGGCGAGAGTGATCTCGAAAACTCTTTGGCGACAATGAACACGATGCTGCAAACAACGTCACAGTCAAGGTCGTTCTCCTTGACAATGTCCTCCGAACTCTTTCTCACAGAAAAAACTACCCTTATAGCCGCGCTTTCGCAAGCAGGATCATTCGTCAACTGATGCACAAGGGTACTCATTCGTTTTGAAGCGTTCTGCAATTGCTTCTTGGTCACCAGATTACATTTCATCTCAAGGCGCTTCATCAAGTATTCTTGGATTTCCGCTTCTCTTGTCTTCCGCATATAATCCCCGAACACTCTCACTAAGGAACGCCATTCTGCACTAGTACATCCCACGCATTTCGACGTGTGTGGCGCGTTCCAAAGCATTGTTAGCGCGCATGCTTGTTCCTAAATTCCGTTCAAGAGGGAGGCATGGCGTTTTCCAATGGTCGATGGTTACTGTCACGGTTCGAGTGGGTGCTTGCGTGCTCACACCCTCCCCCCGGGGATCCTATATGACCCAAATATGATTGAAGAGCAAAATGAGCAGCACAAGGTACTTCCCGAAAGAATTCAGGAATACGCTAGCGCGCCAGCTTTTGGATTGTGCACGCCAACTGAACAGAAAAATGGGGTTTGCGGGAGAACACGGAAATTGAATTTCCGAAATCTCGACTCGGAATATGGATTCTGGGTTCTGAAATGCCTTATCCAGAAGGTGAAAATGTATGAATATGGCAAAAGTGAAAGACTGGCTTTCTGCAATTCGGCGCGCGCCATATTGGTATACTACAAGAGGTGATATCGATGCGGCGGCTTGATCGATTGCGATCCTCTTACTTCGTAATAGTTATCTTGATCTTTGGCTCCCTTTCAGCAAGCTCATCTTCGTACCAAACCTCCCCACTCGCATTGGCACAGCCACCTCAACCCCCCTCTATTGGCGTGAACCTCGTGAACACTACGTACAGAATAGCTCCGTCCAACCGTAGTGGATGGCTGTCTACAGGTCAGTCAGCGGAGATAATGCTGTCAGGAATCGATTTCAACAATACAGGGGGACCCCTGCTCTTCAACCATCCTGCCGGGATAGCCACCGACGGACAGCACTTGTTAGTTGTTGACAGGAACAACAACAGAATACTCATGTGGAACACGATCCCCGCGTCCAACTCCCCGCCAGACCTAGTCCTCGGCCAGAAAAACTTCTACGCCAACAACCCGGGGCACGGGCTGGACGGGCTGAACTGGCCCAGCCAAGTCTCAACCGGCGGGGGAAAGGTGGTTGTGGCCGATTCCTACAACAGCCGCATCCTGATCTGGAACACCTTTCCTACCGAGAACGGCCAGCCGGCGGACCTGGAGCTGGTCGGCCAAGGCGACCAAAACAAACTTGCCGACATTAACTGGCCGTGGGGCGCTTGGACTGACGGGACGAAGCTGGTCGTGTCCAGCACGGGCAGGAGCCTCGTCCTGATCTGGAACGCCTTTCCCACCCGGAACAACCAATCCGCCGACATCTACCTCACGGCGTTGGGAAAGTTTGGGACGCCCAGAATGATAACCAGCGACGGCGAGCACTTGATGGTCGGCGATCACAACGCCAAGGTTTCATCGCCAGATGTTGGCGGGACATTCGTCTGGAACACTTTCCCAACCGAGAACGACCAACCCTACGATTACTTTGCAGCCGCCTCTTCCGCGTGGGGGGCAATGAACGGGTTCAGTTTTGCACGTGGTGTCATCCTCCCCGACGGGCGGACTATTCTGCTCGGGGAGGTCCTTTACATCTTCAACTCGTTCCCGCAGAATGACAGCGTCACGCCGGATGTGATGATTAGCGGGGCGGCGGACACAAGTTTCAGCGGGGGGGATGGCTCCGATGTTGCCGTCGTGGGCACGAGCCTCTTCCTTTCACTGTACAACCCTAACAAGATAGTCGTGTTCAACAGCATCCCAACAAGCGCAGATGCGTCACCAGATTTCGTGATCGGCGCCCCCGACCTTTCCGTCAACACCCTCGCCGCCAACTACTTCTTCACGAATCCGGAACCGGCAACGGACGGCAGAAGCCTGTTCGTCGCATCGGATTTCGACAGCAAACTGTACGTGTACAGGCACCTGCCAGACCAGTCCAACGCCTACCCCGACGTTGTCTACGATTTCAGGGGCGTTAACTTCCCGCCTTGGGCCATCTGCCTTTACAATGGGACGTTGGCGCTCGCAGGAAGGCAGGACGTGTACATCTGGACCGAAACACCCTTGGACGGACAACTTCCCAACATTCACTTCTCAGGGGGCATCGGCAACGCGACCTTCCAAGACCTGAGAGGCGTGGCGCTAGACTCAGAGCATTTCTACCTAGCCGACAAAGGAGCTGGGAAAATCTATGTCTGGAACAGCATCCCATCGAACGATAGCGTAAGCCCAGCCATCACACTGTCCACCGACGGACCAACGAGGCTTTCGAGCGATGGAGAGTACTTGGCAGTCGCTGCGACGGAGAGCGGGCCCAGGGGATCAGTCAGGATATACAACCTCTCAACCTTCGGCACCGACTCGCAACCAGTGAACCTAGGGGGAATAAACCAGCCGCAGCTGGCCACGTTCAACCTTCCACAGGAGGCAGTCGTCGCTCAGGGGCATCTTTTCGTTGCGGACACGGGCTTCAACCGGGTTCTGGTGTGGAGCAACATCACAAGCGCGCTCGGCGGCGCCGGCGCTGACATCGTCCTGGGCTGCACTGGGGACACCTCAACCTGCAGAAACGACCCGGAGATCGGGAGGGACAGGTTGTTCTGGCCCGCGGGCATCACGTTTGACGGCAACTATCTTTGGATAGGCGAGTTCAAGTTCTCGGGCAGATTGCTGAGGTTGGGCGTTGGTGCCACCCCGTCGTCCGTGCCGAGAACCGAGCTCTACAACATTCAAACGGGAGCCCAATCTTTCATTGCGAGCTTGGAAACGAACTCAAGTACCTCTGCGTTGGAGTTCTCGTTTTCGACCAAAAGCATTAACGTGAACAGTTCGTCCCCGGCGGTCTCTTACGTTAACGCAACGTTCCCATCAAGCCTCTTGGGTGGAACGCTTGCCGCGTACGTGGATGGATCTTCCGTAACCCCCGCTATTTGTCAAGGTAGCACTGACACATCCGTATACCTAACCGTCCCATCCGGGGATCACACTATGCGAATCACCGGTACTGAGGCTGTTCCCGAGTTCACGGGGCCCGTCCTGGTTTGCATACTGCTCGTGTCAACCGTCTTGGGGGCGATTTTTTCAATATTATTCAAGACGAAATCGGTTCAGAAAGATAGAAGAAGACACGAAAAAGACTGATGCTGAGACTGATAACCTTGGACCAGAGAAAAAGAACTCAGCAATCCAATTTCGTTGTTCGGGAGATATCTCCACTGCTTGCGGGGTTACGACCAACACATCAGCCTGCCAGAAGGACGAGCGCGTTCTTGTTTGTTCTTCTCGAATTCGGTGGGATTCGTTCGAATCGATGGTTAAGGTTTGACTCGTCTGAAGGCGACTGTCGCGGCTGCGAAGGCGATGAGACTCTCAACTATGAGTGCTGCTATCTCGATGGGCAGAAGGGGGACGTAAACCTGCAGAAGTCCGGCTCTGAGCATGTCTGCAGCGTAGGTTAGAGGATTAGCCAATGAAACGGCTTGAATCGCGAGCGGCGCTTTTTCCAGAGGGTAGTAGACTGAACTCAGAAACATCAGAGGAGTGAACAACACGTTGAGAATCGCGTTGAACGCCTCGTTGGATTTTATGAACACAGAAATGGCCAGCGTCAGAGAACCGAAGAAGAGAGCCCCCAACAGAAGCGAGCCGGCAATGTAGAGCACACCCTCGAATGAGATTTTTAGCCCTGCAAGCAACGGAGAGGCGATGAGAAAAACCAAGAACGCGTTCAGCATTCCCTGAAGCATGATAGAAACCAGCTTGCTGAGTATGTACTGCCACCTGCTGAACGGCCCCACAACTATCTGCGAGAACATCGCCAGCCTTTTGTCAACCCAAAGCATCGCTCCGGCCATAGACGCGGCAAACATTATCTGCATGACCACCACTCCTGGGGCAAGAAAGAGGACGTAGCTGATCGCTCCGCTGGCAGCAATCGTTTTTGGATCGATGATAGCTCCATAGACAAACCCGGCGACGAAGATGTAGAACAATGGGGTTACAAGCTGGACGGCCATGATGGATTTGGTTGACCAAAGGCCAGCCCTCAGGTCCCTGTACAACAGTCTAAGAAAACTGTTCATTGCGTTTCACTCCCTTCGAATTCACCATCTGAACGAACACGTCATCCAGTGATGGTTCCTCTATCCTGAGTTCTGTTATACGCGCTCCGAGGGTCGTTGCAGCATCGATTATTCTGGGCATCACCACGTTCGCATCTTCTGCATACAACTTCAACGGCTCGTCCCTCTGCTGCGGAGGGACAATTTTCTGAACGCCAGGCAAACTCTGCAGTTTTCGGTCCAAATCGCTAGTGTACTCAGCGAAACGCAGATGAATAACGCTTACCGCTCCAAATCTGTGCTTAACATTCTTTATCGTGTCCAAGGCCAGGATCTGTCCGTGGTTGATTATGGCGATTCTGTCACAAACGTACTCGGCTTCCTCCATTATGTGCGTCGTGAAGAAAACGGTCACACCGTTTCTCACCTTCTCGCGCACGAATTCCAAGGTTACTCTTCTGGCCTGAGGGTCCAAGCCGGTCGTGGGTTCGTCTAGAAACATGAGCCCAGAATCGTGCATGAACTCTCTCGCAACCTGCAGACGCCTTCTCTGCCCAATTGACAGTTCAGGCGCATGCGTCTTCCGCGCCTCCTCCAAACCAAACTTGTCGAGAAGAAGCTCGATCCTCTCCTTTCTCTCCTTCTTGGGCACGTTCCACAAAAGCCCGTACAGGTCAAGATTTCCTTCCACACTCAGCGCATGCTCGTAGCTCGGCTCCTGCTGCACGACGCCTATCCTAGGCCTAATCTTGCCTCCTTCAGAAACAACGTCAAACCCAAGGACAGTGGCCTTACCGCTCGTGGGTCGCAAGAGCGTGGTCAACATCTTTATAGTCGTTGATTTGCCCGCGCCGTTTGGGCCCAGAAAACCGAAAACCTCACCCTTCTCAACGTTGAAAGAAACGTGGTCAACAGCCACAAGGCTACCATAACGCATCGTCAGTTCGCTTGTTTCAATGCAAACCTGTGGCAATCTACTCCACCGATGAAATCAGACTGTGGTCAGTGCTCAATAGCGTTGTGGAAAGAAGTGGTCACCGCCCATGAGGAATCGGACGAGATGTGGTCACTGGAACTACTCCAGCGTTGACTCTGCTTTGTGCCCGGAATCTAGCAGGTTGCACGTGATGATGGCCAGGTTTTTCGATGGGGCTGGTTTTGAGCTGCCGAAGGGCGGAATATTCCACTTTTTGATACATATCGGGATTTGAAAGAAATGTTATCTTGAGATTCGCGATATAAGTCCATGATGACACAGGTGTCGACGGCATGAAGAAACAGAAAAAGGCCACACTGCGCAACGTTGAAACCATCGATAGTATGAAGCTCGGCTGGAAAGTCGAAAGACAAGTCCAACAGGAAATTCTACAAAAGAAGCTAATGCAATGTTTCTTAGAGCCAAGCGAGGGGCACGCGTGCATCGCCCGATACCCAGAAGCTATGCAGCCGATGATTGAGGATTTCATGCGAAAGGCAGAGAAGCAAACCAGACTCAACGGAACATAGCGTAGTCTAGCAAGCGCGCACAACTCCTTGGCAAAACTAGTTCCTGAAGTTTTCAGATTTTTGACAGACTGCTAGGTCTTTGCTGGTTGTCGTTCTCTCTTCTTCATCTTATTGTAGAGGTGTTCAAACGACCCGTGGAGTTGTAGCCCACGACGAGTGAAAACGCGACACAGGAAACATTAACACGCGCGCTTTCAGTGCTTCTAAAGCCCTAAGGAACGGACAACGTTCTTCACGATCGTGGCGGATTCTCGGAATTCTGTCTTCTCCTTCTCGTCTAAGGGGAGTTCTATGACCTCCTTCACGCCTTCTCGGCTCAGGACCACTGGGACGCTTAGGCAGACGTCGCTGACACCGTGATAGTCTTCCAAGAGACAGGACACCGTCACCACCGCGTTCTCGTTTCGAAGTATGCTTTCCACGATCTTCGTCATTCCCAGGGCGACCGCGTAGAACGTTCTGCCCTTCCGCCTTATGATCTCGACCCCGGCGCTTCTCACCTTCAAGAAAAGGCTGTTGAAATCTTCCATGTTGTACGGAACTTTACATATCGGGCAATAGTCTTTCAGCCTGATTCCCGCAACGTTTGCCAGGCTCCACACTGGCACTTCGCTGTCGCCGTGTTCACCGATGATGTAAGCGTGCACGTTCCTAGGGTCGACTTGAAGGTACTCGCCGAGCAGGTAGCGAAGCCGCGCCGTGTCCAAGATCGTCCCAGACCCGATCACCCTGTTCTTGGGCAGCCCGGACAGTTTGAGAGCCGCGTAAGTCATAACGTCCAGCGGGTTGGTCACCACGAGCAGGATGCACTCCTTGTTGTACCTCGTGATGCTTGGAACTATCTGCTTCAAAACCTGAAAGTTGCCGTCGGCCAGCTCTAGCCTTGACTGTTCAATCTTCTGTCCCTTGTCCACTGCGATGACCACTATGTCAGCGCCCTCACAGTCAGAATAGTCGCCTGCCCAAATCCTAGTCGGGTACGCGAAGGGTAGACCATGGTTCAGATCCATAACCTCCCCCTCAGCTCGCTCCCTGTTAACGTCTATGACCGCGATCTGAGAAGCCAACCCTCGAATCAACAGGGAGTAGGCAAACGTCGACCCCACGAAACCCGCGCCAACAACCACGATTTTCGGACCATCAACATGCTGGGTTACCAACCTCAACTCCTCCACTTTTCTTAAACCATCTGTCACTCTAACAGGATATCGTTGGCTGCACCTTATAAATCGACGCAAAACTCTCAAGCGAAGGTGAAGGCAGATCTACACAGCTTGTTTAAAACGCACAATTCACACTTAGGCTTCTTCGCATTGCAGACTCTTCTTCCAAGAAAGATAAGCAGGTCCGTTATCCTCATCCACTTCTCCCTCGGCACAATGGTCATCAAGTCCTGTTCTATCTTCTCCGGGTCCTCATTGGCCGTAAGTCCAAGTCTTGCTGCAACTCTTCGCACGTGAGTGTCAACGGCTATTCCTTCAACAACACCGTACGCGTTCTGAAGAACTATGTTAGCCGTTTTCCTAGCAACACCGGGCAACTCAAGAATCTCCTCCATCGTCTTCGGAACGTGAGAGTTGAACATTTGAACCAGCATTTCCCCAGCGTTCTTGATGTTTCTCGCCTTGTTCCTGTAGAAGCCCGTCGACCTTATCTCCCTTTCAAGCTCAGCTAAGTCGGCTTTTGCATAGTCCTCTGCTTTCCTGTACTTCTTGAAAAGCGACTCTGTCACAATGTTAACCCTTTCATCTGTGCATTGCGCGGAAAGAATGGTAGCGACCAGAAGCTCAATAGGGTTAGTGTAGTTCAGAGCTATCTTGGCGTCGGGAAACTCCTTCTCCAGAAGACCGATTATCCTCAACGCTCTGCGCTTGTTTTCCTTCTCCGTAAACTTTGTCTTATCCTTCATCTTCTTGCCACTTTTCAGTGGTCTGCCTTGCCTAAAAGGTTTACAGAAAACTTTTACACTTAACTCGCTAACCTAGCTTAGAGGTGATGGCCCATGGAAACCAAGCTCTCGGTTGACGGTGAAGAGATCGCCCTGAACGAATTCGTCAGCAAGATTCTCGGCGGAACCGTTGTGGGCGCAGTGACGTCCCTGCGAGGGATAAACAAAGCCTGGAAAAGAATCGAAATAAGAGTCACAAAGTGAACGATGATTCCTGTTTTGTCCTACCCGCTTGGGCTGATCTCTATTCTTGCAAACATCTCTCTCTTGGCCTTGCATATCGGGCAAACGTAGGGCGGGTCTTCGCGAAACACCACGTAACCGCACTGCCTGCAATACCATAGTTTCTTCTTCACCTCAACAGACTGGCCCTCAGCCTTCACCACAGGCGTCTTTTCAGCCGCCGTTCCCGTAGCTGCCTCTCCAGTTGCAGTTGCAGCATAGGCTCTGGCCTGCTTGTCCGCGGGTCTGCGTTCTGGAATCGGAAGGATGGGGGTCTTGCCTTCGTACAAATCCTTTCGGACGTAGAGGGCGCAGTAGCAGCATCCGTGTTCTGCAACGTCGGGGTCTCGATAGTCGCATGGACAGATTATGTCTCTGTCCAACTCGAACTTTCCCGAGGCGCGCCTGCAGGGACACGATGGGTAACCGTATCTCTCCTCGTTTCGCTTCAACCCTTCCAGCAGATCTTTGAGGAACTCAGGGTCAGGGTTTAGGTAGTAGCCGTATGTCTTGGCGTCAGCCTCGGCTCTCTGCCGGACTTTCTCAACGGTGATCAAAGATCCAAGGCCTCTTTTATTTTGTCTTTGCGAAAACCAGTGATCACAGTTTTATCATCAACGATCAGCGTCGGATAGCTAGGTTCTCCTCCTTTGCTGACGATGTCTTTTCTGATCTTCTCGTGGTCCTCGTCACTGGTCAGGTCAACGTCAACGTACTCGTACTCCACGTTGTTTTCATTCAGGAATCTCTTCGTCATCTTACACCAGGCACACGTGCTTATCGCGTACATCAACACCTTGTGCGTGTTGTTCTTGCCTGCGACTTTGACCTTGCTCACGTTATCACCTACCATTTTGCATTGAGCGTTATCATTGCCCTAGATATAACAATTTAGCTTCCTTGAATGAAGCATCGTAGATGCATACAAGATTCTCGGAAGCTTGTTTTCAGAACGCGGATGCTATCGCAGACCTTGAGAGTCTTTTCTGCCTCGAAACAATAGTTATCTTGCTAGGGCTGTTTCAGGTTGCTGAACGCGTTTTGAACGACTTCAGTCATTGAGGGATGAATGTGTAATCCTCTGAAGATCGGAACGAAAGTCCCGTCTCCTGAAGCCATCGCGTTGATGACTTCCTGAATCAGCATAGAAGCAAAGGGGCCGATTATGTGTGCGCCGAGGATTCTTCCAGTTTTCTGTTCAACGATGACTTTCACGAACCCTCTTGTTTCAGCCATTGCAGCTCCCTGTGCTGTGTCTTTGTAAAAGGCTCTTCCAACCAAAATCTTGTATCCTGACTGCGAAGCCTCGGCCTCCTTCATGCCTACTGAAGCGACTTGCGGATGCGTGAAAACAGCGTGAGGCGCTGCGCCGTAATCGACCTTCACCTTGTGATTGTGCACGGAGTTGTGCCAAGCAACTTGGGCTTCATAGTTTGCAACGTGTTTGAACATTTGCTTGCCGATGGCGTCGCCGAACGCAAATATGTTCTTCTTGCGGGTTTCGAGAAACTCGTTCACTCTCACAAATCCCATCTTGTCCAGTTCGACTCCTGTTCTTTCTGGCTTCAGCATGTCGGAGTTGGGAACTCGTCCAGCGGCTATCAGTATAGCGTCTCCAGAAAATTCCTTGATCTGCCCACTGACTAGGCTTTTAGCTACCACTGCCTTGGTGCTGCCTTTTTCCATAACTTCAACGGCCTCGTAGTTCGTGAAAATCTCCATCCTTTTTCCCATCTCCTCTGTGAATAGCTGTGAGACCTCCGGTTCTTCGTCAGGCAAAATTCTCGAGTTTCTCTGAATCATTATTACCTTGGTTCCTAAGCTGGAGAAGAAGTGCCCGTACTCTGCGGCGATGTACCCTCCTCCGATGACAACCATGCTCTTGGGCAGCGCCTCAAGGCTCAGCACCGTATCGCTTGTCAAAAAGCTCACATTCTCTATTCCTTTGAGCGGAGGAACATCCGGCCTGGCCCCTGAAACGATGAAGACCTTGTCTGCTTTCACCACGTCTTCTCCCGTTTTCACCGTGTAATCCGAAACAAACTCGCCATCGCCTTTGAACCACCTGATCCTAGGGTCTTCCTCTACGGCTCTTGTCTGCCGTTCAACATCTTCTTCAACAAGCTTGTGCATTCTCTTCATAATTCCATCAAAGTCGATGGTGTCGATCATCGCTCTTATCCCCAGTTTTTCCGCTTCATGAATCACGCTCGCAACATCTGCAGGATAGATCAGCATCTTCGAAGGTACGCACCCACGGTTCATGCATGTTCCCCCGATCGGTCCAGACTCAACCAACGCTGTTTTCAGACCGTTTGCAACCGCGTTCGCGGCCACTATCATTCCAGAGCCTGCACCAATTACGAGAACGTCAAACTTTTCCATAAAAAATCCTCAGACCACGCGTGAAAACTATCAGTGTGATGGGGCGCAGTCGTTTTTAAGGTTTCTCCGAGTCCAAACGGCGATTGACGACGCCAAAGAAAAGACGCATAGGAACAGTGTTCGCTGCAACCAGTGAAAGGCCAGCGTTTCCGAAAAGACTTTATAAAGCGTTGAACACTAGACAGAAACGCAGGTTGAAGGCGTATGGAACGTGAACAGGTTTTCAAGAAGATTCTGTTTCTAACAGACGGTTCGGATCGAGCGCGCTCTGCTCAGGAACTGGCGATTCTGCTAGCTAAGAAGCTGGGTTCAGAAGTAACGGTTTTTCACGTCGTTACTCATGAACTGATGAGACCTCGCTTTAGAAACTTCTTGATGCAGGGCCGTGGCCTTTCAGACTCTGCCGACTCAGAGCCTGCTATTGTGGCTGAGAGAGAGATGCTTCATGCGCAGGGACCATCGTCTGCTGGTGCACACTATTCGGAAAGAATAGAAGATGAGCTTACCAGTATTTATCGCCAGCAGGGAGAAGATATCGTTGCTGACGCTGCGCTTGCGTTCAAAGAGGATGGTGTACATGCTGAACGGAAGGTTGTTGAACATAAGAGCGTGGCCGAAGCGGTGATAGAGGAAGTTAACAGAGAAGATTATGACTTGATAGTGATGGGACGGAACGAGCAAGAAGGGAAGGAAGCGCACTTGGGAAGTGTAGCTTATAAGGTGTCACGCCAAGCGGATATACCTGTGCTGGTCGGGGGAGAAAAACAGTCAATTTCAACGGTGCTTGTGCCACTCGACGGCTCAAAGGGTTCCGAAAACGCGCTAATGTGTGCTGCTGCTTTGTCCAAGAAACTCAACGCGAAGCTAACGTTACTTCACGTCCAAGAATCGCACCTGTTCGGCGTGCGGCCTGAAGTTTCCAAGGCTATTGGAAGAGGCATTCTAGCCGACGCTGCTGGAAAGCTTAGTGGGATGAGTTTTGAACAGAAACTAGAGTCTGGAGACCCTGCTAGAAAAATCTCAGAGATCGCCGAGAAAGAAGACTTTGATATCATAGTCATGGGGGGCAAAGGTCATAGCGATGCAAGCGGATCACTGCTTGGCAGTGTAAGCAACCATGTTTTGCATTATACGAAGCACCCAGTCCTCATCGTAAAATGAGCTTAGAGTGGCGAGTAGATTAGAACTAAATAACGCTTCGCACATCAGCGCTGCATTTTGCTACAACCAGAATATTCCGGCTGTAGAATGAGTTCGCAAAAAGTGAAATTGACAAGGGGACGACCATTAATAAACGGTTTCAGAGCAATTGTTTCGGTGCCAAGAGCCTAGAGGCGTGATCAGCCTCCGTAACGCCCCAGGATGTAGAAGAGCACAAGTACCCCAGCCGCGTACGCGGTTATGAACCCAATGAACACGCCTAATTGCGGCGCCACGTAATCTTGTGCGTACCAAGCTATCACTCCGAGGCCCGTTAGAGCTATGATGCCTGCGAGGTACTTCAAGTTCGTTTTGATTCTGAATTTGAGCCTGCTCAGAACAAGAATAGCGGCGGCGTATCCTATCATGCAATAAAAGAACCCACCCACCTGCTGGACGCCGATCATATCCTGAAGGACATATTGCTGTGTCCACCACACTAATACTCCTAGGCCCGCCAGAACTATGATGCCTGCGAGGTACTTCAAGTTCGCTCCAAATCCAGTACTCATCTTCCAACCCCTTTTCATGGTATATCCATTCGCTTTCAACTAATATTTTTGACGGTTCGATCTCTGTTCCACGATTGAACCACCAAGTTCAGTGTTCTTACCGAGACAATGAAAGCGCAACGGTCGTTTCACTTCAGCACTGCTTCCAGTCTCTTGCTTACTTCGTTCCAGTTCACGATGCTCCAGAATGCCTCTACGAACTTCGTTCTGTCGTTTTTGTAGTCGATGTAGTACGCGTGCTCGAACACGTCGAGAACCATGAGAACCTTGTACGTGGGATAAACGTTCGTGTTGTGTTTCTCTATCTGCATGATTAGCGGCCTGCTCGTCTGAGTGCACCTTGAAAGAGCCGCCCATCCGGAGCCTTCCACGCTGGTCGCCGTCTGCGTGAACTCCTTCTTGAATCGGTCGAAGCTTCCGAACTCTTTCTCCAACCAATCGCTTAATTTGCCCCCCGGTTTTCCTCCTGCCTTGCTCGGTGGCGCTAGGTTGCCCCAGAACAGGGAATGCAACAGGTGTCCGCCTATGTTCCATGACAACTCTTTCAAAGTGGACTTGACGTCCAAGTCGGCGTTCTCTTTCCTCGCCTTGTCAAGCTTCTGAAGTATCGCGTTTGCGCCGTTTACGTATGCTTGATGATGTTTGTCGTGGTGTATCGTTAACTGTTCCTTGGACATGTGCGGTTCAAGGTCTGCGTAATCGTAAGGCAGTTTTGGCAAAGCGTAAAACTTGTCCTGTTCCATGTCTGTTTCGCCTTTGTTACAACACTTGCTTTCCTGCAAATCTTAAATCTTTCGCCTGTTGAGCCAACGCCAACTGCTCACTTGATGGCAGCAAAAGGGTTATATTTTCACCAGTTATCCTGTTGAATGGTGAAAAAGTTTTGCCGATAGACCCAGATTTTCAGAAAAATCGCAAGGTCGTCAGTCAGCATCAGGGTCACAACGTTTGGGGGCCTGTTGAACCTCCCAAGAAGCTCGGTGTGCATGGAACAACTGTTGCAGTTGATTGGGACGTTTGCACTGGAGACGGCGTCTGCTTGGAAGTCTGCCCCGTGACAGTGTTCGATTGGGGGGACGCGTCTGGACACCCTGTTTCTGAAAAGAAGTCTGACCCTGCGAGAGAACAAGACTGCATAAAATGCATGGCATGCGAAACTCAATGCCCTACTCAAGCGATAAAGATAACTGAGTGAACATGGAACAACAGCAAACACTCGTTGCATTTCCTTTTTTTGGACCAAGGCCGCGGTTAACGCTGATGGTTGTACGAAAGGCTTTTTACTTTTCTCTTTAAGCTGTAGTGCATGAGGGGAAGTCATGAAAGAAAAGGCTGACAGAACGTTGGATTGCTTAGGTTTGTACTGTCCTGAACCTGTTTTCAAGACGAGAATGGAACTGGATGAGTTGAAGGTCGGCGAGACGCTGGAGGTCTTGGCAGATGACCCGGCCGCAGAGTCAGACATTAGGAGCCTCGTGAAAAACTTGGAGCAAAAACTTGTAAGCGTGACCAAGAAAGGAAACGAAGTTCAAATAGTGATTAGAAAGGTTAAGTAAGTAGCAGCTAAACGCGTGTCAAGTGAAAAATGCATGTCGACGACGCAGCGAGTTTACATGGACCATGCGGCTGGAAAACCTGTAGAGCCTCGGGTCACAGAGGCCATGCTGCCTTATATGGAATCGTCTTTCGGCAACGCTTCATCCTTGCACGTGTTCGGCCAAGAGGCTAAGCGCGCACTTGAAGACGCGCGGGCAAAAGTTGCTGCGTTGATTAACGCTGAAAAAAGGGAGTCTATAATTTTCACTTCAGGAGCCACCGAGAGCAACAACATGGCAATAAAAGGAGTTGCAAACCGGAACAAGGACCATGGAACACGAATAATAACGTCAGCGATTGAGCACATGTCAGTGGTCAACTCGTTCAAGTTCTTGACCACAAGAGGATTCGAATCCGTCTTCGTTCCAGTTGACAAGTACGGTTTTGTGATTCTCGAGAACCTGGAAAAAGTATTGACCGATAAGACAATCTTCGTTTCTATTGTATACGCAAACGGCGAAATAGGAACAGTTGAACACATAAGGGAAATCAGCAAAATTGTGCACAGCAAGAATGCTTACTTCCATGTAGATGCCACAGCCGCTTGTGGGCAGGTTCCGATAGACGTGAAAAACGAGAACATAGACCTGCTCACGATCTCCTCCAACGACATGTATGGCCCTAAGGGTGTCGGTGCCCTGTACATCAAGGCAGGAGTGCCGGTGGAACCATTGTTACATGGCGGTGGACAGGAACGTGGGTTAAGGTCGGGAACAGAAAACCTGCCCGGCATAGTTGGTTTCGGAAAGGCTGCTGAAATAGCCAAGAGGGAAATGCAGACTAATAGTGTCCAGCTGACAAAGTTGAGAGACAGATTCATTGATGGTTTGTTGAAGCCAATTCCATATTCATTCTTGAATGGGCATCCGACAGAACGACTGCCTGACAACGTTTCCGTTAGGTACAGTTTCATAGAGGGTGAATCGATGCTGCTGAGCCTTGACATGATCGGCGTTTATGCGTCGTCAGGTTCAGCCTGCACAGCAAAAACCTTGGAACCCTCGCACGTGCTGTTAGCAATTGGACTTAAACATGAGGAAGCACATGGTTCCCTGATGTTCACTCTGGGGAAGGAGAACACTGCGGAACAGGTTGACTACGTAATAGGCTTGATGCCTGCCATAGTAAAAAGGTTAAGAGCGATATCGCCGTTAACTCCGAAGGAGCTGAACGTTTGATGTACACCGAGAAAGTGATGGAGCATTTCAGAAACCCACGGAACATGGGCGAGATCCCGGATGCGGATGGTATAGGCACGGTGGGTAACCCTGTTTGCGGAGACCTCATGACCATCTACATCAAGGTCAAGGACGGTCGTCTCGAAGACATCAAGTTCAAGACTTTCGGCTGCGGGTCAGCGATCGCGACGAGCAGCATGATCACGGAGCTGGCCAAGGGGAAAACGTTGGAGGAAGGAATGAAGATCACCCGCGCAAACGTCGCAGACTCTCTCGGCGGCTTGCCACCTGTCAAGATGCACTGTTCAAACCTCGCGGCTGACGCGCTGCACGCTGCCATAGAGGACTATTTTAAGAGACAGAAGGCCAAAGAGGTGAAAGGATGAAGCCCAAATTCGTCAGATGCGAATACTGCAAGGCTGAGATACAGCAAGAAACGTGCAGACTCGCGGCCTACACGACCACGATAGACGGAAAAGAGTACGCCTTCTGCTGCGTCAGATGCGCCGAGCGGTACGAGCAAAAGAAAGCAAAGGCAAAATAGCTGAGAACAAAGTTTTAAGCATTGAACGCGTGACTTCTGTGTTGAAAGGTGATGTGCGTTGGCTTGCTGGAAATGGTTTAACGACGTGCTGAAGGAGGCAGGTGTCAAGGTGACCGACAAGAACAAGGGCAAGGTTGACGAGGTTATTCACAAGTACATCGGTGAGCAGTCGAGCTACGGAAGTTGCTCCGCAGACTGGCGAAAGGCCAGAACGCAGATTCAGGGAAACGAAAAGATGAAGAAGGAACTGATCGCAAAGCTCAAAGCCTTGACTTAAGATTTTTTCAACCACATTCCAATTCTAGACAAACTTCCATTTTTGTTTGATCCTGGCGGTAGTTGAGTGCGGCCTCTCCTGCAGAGGCCTCGCGGCGTTTTTCACAGGTTTCCAACGCATGATGCTGAAGACCCGTCTTGGTCAACGGTTTTCACTTTGTCCGCAGGGACACATCTCCGGCGAAAACATGTTTGAGGGCTCCGTTCTCAAGCATGAGAATCAGGACTCCGTCCCTGTCCACGTCATAGGCCAACCCTGTGATCTTTTCGTTTCTGTCTGTCACTTCGACCTGTTGGCCGAGGAAGCCAGCGTACCTTTTCCATTGCTTAAGAATCGAGCTGAAGCCTCTTCTGGTGTAGAGTACATACGTTGCTTCCAGCTTCTCGAGCAGTCTGTTGAAAAGTTCTTCCAGCTGAATTCTTCTGTTAAGCTCGGTTTCCAACGATGTGGCCCTTGCCCTGATCGATTCTGGTAAGACTCGTTCAGCGAAGTTAGCGTTTATTCCGATTCCCAAGACGACGGCGTTGATTTCTTTGCCCGTTGAGGTCGTCTCTCCGAGTATGCCGCAGATTTTGCGTCCGTTCACGAGTACGTCGTTGGGCCACTTGGTCTGAGTCCTCAGGCCGTACTGTTCATGCAGAGTCTCGGCGACTGCGATCCCGGCCACGAATGTGAGTTTGGCAGCCTCCGCCAAGCCTTGTCTAGGCCTGAGAATCAACGAGAACCACAGCCCCCCAAGAGGTGAGATCCATTCGCGGTCGAGTCTTCCCCGCCCGTGGGTTTGAGTTTCTGCGATCACGACCCATCCCTCTGGGGCGCCTTGGCTCGCCAGCTTCTTGGCCCACTCGTTTGTTGAGGCGACTTCCTTTGAGAAGAAGATGCTTTTGCCCAGGAGTCTGGTTCTTGAGCCTTTTTGGAGCTTGCTGGGGTTCAGCCTTTTTGCCATGTTAGGTCGCCGTTGGCTGGTTTCATGCGGTCAAACGCATTACCTTTTTTCTGGGTAAGGGTAGCCAAGGTTGAGTGTGAGGTTCGTCAAGGATTTAAGTTTGGTCTTCGTCTATGCTATTGTTGAAGCAGGTGCGGCGAGTGTTCAACCTTTTTCCCGTGGAGGTTTCACTGCTCGCATCATCCTTGGTTCTAACTGCGATGGGTTGTGCTGCGCTGGTCTTTTCGTTGGCGTTAGGCAGGAAATCGCGTGCTCTTGGAAGGCTTTCGAAGAACTTGTCGGTTGGAGTTTTCAGCAAGACTTTCAACGTTTTCGACCCGAACATGGAGCATAGGAGGATAATAAGCAGCCACACGGGGCTGATTGTTTTTCTTGCTATTTACGGTTCTTGGTTTGCTGTCACCATCGGTGTTTTCACGACTCTTGCGGCTGGAGGCTTGATGGCCAGCGTTATTTTCCTAGTCTGTGCTGGACTGCTGATGATTGATGAGACTCACGAGCTGAACAAGAATGCAGGCATCTTCGTTAAAGCGATCAGAGGTGGGACTCGTCTGGGTGTGGGCGATCTGCACGCTTTGTTTGTGATGAGGAGGACGTTGCCGAAGTTAAGCCTGTACCATCTGGTCTTGGCAGTCGTGTTTTTCGTTTCTGCGTTTGCGGTTCCGTACCTTTCAACCATACTCTTTCTGGCATGTGCCGGTGCGGCATCGGTGTTCTTTGCGTTGAGCTCTCTTCTGATGGCTGTTCCCTTGCTGTCCATTCTTGCTGTTGCAGGTCTTCTCGGCGCGGTTATCGCGATGATCGTGATAGGGAGCAATGAGGTTAGCAGAGTGTTTTTCGGTTTCCCGCGGTCTATACGGTTGGATGTGTTGGACAGTCAGCTTGACCGGATGAAGATTTACGTGCGTTTCCAGCATCATCGTCCGGGGCTTGGTGTGCCCGAGCCTGAGGAGACCGAGAAATTCAACAGGAGAGAGCTTGAGGAGCACGGCGGGTCTTAGTCGACGTTTTGAACTGCACCAGCGAGAGAGCCCATGCGCGTTGCACCAGTGTCTTCTTCGTTGCGGTTAGCCCATGCGTATGGTTAGACCGTGAGAAGTTACAGCATTCCCTGTTTCGCGTTCTCACCCGTCCAACACACCCTACCTCCCTCCCCCTAGGTTTTTTCCGCAGCAAGCACTGTTAACGAGTCTCTAGCGGGCACTACTTGAGTTTTGTTGATGGTTGCGGCGCGGTTTTCAACATAGAGTTTGGAGCGTGCGCCCCAGAGAAATCGATTTAAACTGGTGCAGTTGGATATCTCGACTATGAGTGCTCCGGTTAACATGTTGGGTTTTGCTGGAAGTCTCCGCAAGAACTCATACAATAAGGCGTTGCTGCGCGCAGCTGATGAACTAGTCCCCACGAATGCGAAGCTCGGGATTTTTGACCTTCTTGGAATTCCGCCGTTCAATCAAGACCTAGAGACTCAGCCGCCTCAGAAGGTCAAGGAGTTCAAGGCCAGAATCAGAGGGGCAGACGCGATACTGATTGCGACGCCCGAATACAACTATTCGATACCTGGCGTGCTCAAAAACGCGATCGATTGGGCTTCAAGACCTCCAGCTGATAATGCTTGGGAGGGCAAACCTGTGGCCATAATGGGCGCGTCTACAGGAAGATTTGGCACAGCGAGGGCGCAGTATCATCTGCGGCAATGTTTCGTTGGGCTTGACATGCACGCCGTCAACTATCCGGAGGTTATGATAGCTCATGCAGCACAGTGTTTTGACGACCCGGGCAGGCTGAAGGATGAGAAAGCAAGAGAGCTGATCGCCGAACTGCTGCAAAACCTGGTCGACTTAACCAGAAAATTCCAGAGCTAACACGGCCTTCAAGCGTTTGTGAGCACGAGAGCCAAAGTTTGATCCTCAACTAGTCTTCACACGATGTAGGTAGGCCTCAGCTCTGTGCTCTGACTTAGACAGCCTTTGTACCTTGCAAGCATGTCGTTTAATCCCCTCTCCAAGTCTTCTTTAGACATTAGGCCAACAGCCTGTCCCACTGGTCTTCCCCTGCACAGGAACAGCAACGTAGGAGTGCTCATCACACCGAAATTGTTCGCTATCTCCTGATTAGATGAGCTTGCAAGCACGTTCAGCTTCGCAAACTTTACCTTCCCTCTGTACTCTTCTGCGACCTCCTCGAGAATGGGGTTGAACCTAAAACACCATGGACATCGCTCATGCCAGAAGTAAACAATCGTCAGAATAGTGGACTTTGAAATTTCCGGTTCCCAGTTGCTCGCATCCACGTCCGAAGTCTCCATGACAATCACGCCTTGGATAACGCGAGAAAAGATGTATTAAATGTTTCAGCTAGGAACCATAGGTAAACTTTCGATTTCTTGCCGCCGCCTCAGTTTTCCTCGGATTCTTTGAATCAAAAATGCCAGCATGGTGACCCATGCGACTATTGCAAGCAGGCTCGTAATAGCGATCACCGTGGGGTCGGCAGTGTCTATCAAGAAGGCTGTCGAAATTGCCGCAAGAAAAACAGCCAGATAAAAGCCGCCTCGACTGCTTGAGAATTCCTTGAACTCCTTCAGGACCGTCCTTGAATATCTGTTCAGTAGAACGAGTATCGATGCTGAAGCCAAGAATATTATTATGAACGTGTAGCTTGCTCCAGCCCAGTAGTTGTTACTCTCAAGTGTCAGCAAAATTCCCGCTTCATCGCCTATTAGTCCACCTCCAGCCCCAAAGATTATCGCAGCAAGTCGATCAACCCGCGGATCATTGTAGCTGATGCCAAGCCAACCGCCTACAGCGAGCATGATTATGCCGTACCAAAAATGGTGAACGTGGAAACCAGAAGGAGAAAGAATCACGTTCGGGCTCAGAGCCGTGAACGTTCTGGCTGCAGCAAACGAGAGAGCAAAGGATACCAAGGCCACGGCGGACAGGTTAGGCCGTCTCTCTATGTTCTCTATTTCTTCCCTGATCTTCTGTACACTCCTACCAGCTTATGAGGGCGCGGTTCACGCTGATCGAATGATAATGATTGTTACATCATCTGATCAGCACGTTTGTTCATGTTAGAAAGTTCTGAATTTGTCTTTTGAAGCGTTGCAGATTGGACATTTTTCTGGCGCATCGCCCTCGACCGTGTAGCCGCATACAGTGCATACCTGCACAGGTTGCAAAGTTACGTCTTTTTTCTGGTCTACAGCTGCCTTCGCTTTCTTGTACAAGCTCAAGTGGATCTTTTCAGCTTCTAAGGCCCATGTGAAGCTTGTCTCAGCCGACTTCTCGCCTTGAAACTGGGCTACAGCCTTGTATGCCGGGTACATCTCGTTGATCTCAAAGCTTTCCCCGTCGATGCCTGCTTGCAGATCTTCTGAAGTGCTTGTGGACCCGAAAACTGCGGCTGAAACTGTTGTTGCTCCCCCCTTGGTGAGTATGTGCCTGAAATGGTTACCTGCATGAACTCTCTCGGCGAAGGCCACGGCATCAAAAAGTCTAGCTATGTTGAGAAAGCCCAGGTTCTTGGCTCTCTCTGCAAAGATCTTGTATCTCATGTGAGCTTGGCTTTCACCTGCGTACGCGCTTCGAAGGTTCGTTTCAGTCATTTCTCTAACCATTTACGTCACACTTCCACCTAGTCTTGTGCGCAGCTTCTTTTAAGGAGAAGCCAGAGCACGCATATATATCTTCATCGACCTAGGTTAACCTGAGGCCTGGAATTGGACGAGCAGGTTGATTTTAATCTAGCCTCCCCGTGTGGTAGCTACTGTGGCGAGTGTAACTCTTACAAGAAGAATTGCAGTGGCTGCGGCTACGTGAAGGGAAAGCCTTTCTGGGGCGAATGCCGCTTCTACTCCTGCGTCAGAGAGAAGAAAGTTGAACACTGCGGCCTGTGTCGTGACTTTCCATGCGACTATTTCCTTTCAACGTACGACCCGAGCGAAGGAAAATGGCGCGTCTTCTACAGGGCTGGTCAACTAGCCTACAGAAAAAAGGTCGGAACCAACGCTTGGATAGAAGAGAAGGCAAGAGGCGGAAACCCAGACCCGAAGTACAAAGAATGACTATGGCATTTTGCTCAAAGTCACTTCGAAGAACTGCTCGAAACCTCTGCGGAAGACTGTTGTTCTCACTTTTTCGCTGACCCTTCTCTTGTGAATATCGTTCAACAGGTCCTCGATGGTGTCGATCTTCACGTTGTCCATTCTCAGGATTATGTCGCCCATAATCAGACCTGCTTGCTGTGCTGGGCTTCCGTCAGTGACCTTGGATATGAGAACACCATGCTCTAACGGCAGATTGTAGTATTGAGCTATGTCCTCGTTAAGGCTTAGGCCTACTATCCCGAGCCAAGGTCTGACAGAAACCCCGTCCCTTATCATTTCGCCCGTGCACTTCTTCGCCATGTTTATTGGAATAGCAAACCCTATCCCTTGAGCATACGGAATTATCGCGGTGTTTATCGCGATGACCTTTCCCTCAAGGTCCACGAGAGGGCCGCCGCTGTTTCCAGGGTTTATCGGCGCGTCAGTTTGGACCAGGTTTTCCACTAGCCCTCTCTGAGATTCTATCGTTCTCTTGGTTGCGCTGATCACTCCAGACGTAACTGTGGGCCCCCCAGCCAATCCGAACGGGTTTCCGATTGCATAGACTCTCTGGCCAACCCTCAGCTTTTCCGAATCTCCCAACTCTGCGGCTTCCAAGCCTTGTTTTTTGACTCGCACGATTGCAGTGTCGTGTACGGCGCACGCCCCCACTATCGTCCCCTCCAATACTTCCCCATTCCACAGCGTCACACCTATCTTCTTAGCGCCTCCGACAACGTGGTTGTTAGTCAATATATCCCCTTTCGGGTCTATTATCGTCCCAGAACCCATGCCCTCCACGGGGACCGCCTGATAAAACATTCCACTGACAAGCTTAACCGTGCTTATGTTCACAACGCTTTTGCTCACTCTTTCCAGAATATCAAGAACAACCTTCTCATCGAAGGAAGACATCCTTCTACCTTCTGTTTTTGTCCAACCTCAGCTCCATGCAGAAGCCGCACTCTTCTATTTTGATTTTCGGGTCTGACTTCCTGCAGAATCGGCACACCATACCTGTTTTCCGTATGGTTGCACACGTCTCGCAGAAGAGCTGCAGGAACTCTGCCCTCTGGTGCTCTCCGTTCACGACCATTATCACCATGCTGGTAATGAGAGGTCGGGCTTCCTGCACTTTGTCAACTTCTATGACGTGTCCTCTGACCTTTCTGAAGTACTTGCTCACTGCAGACTGCGATATCCCAAGGACTTCTGCCACTTGTTCCTGGTTCATGCCATGCTCTTCGACTAGTTGTTGTGCCATTAACGCCTTCACTGCTGGCACGACTGATTTTACAGCGACTTCGCACGGAAGTATCAACAAGTATTCACCGTTTGATTTAGGATGGTGGAAAAGTATATAAAGATGACGTATGTCATACTGTTTATGACGTATGTCATGACAGGTTTAGCATCCCCGGAATCTGGTTTTGAGCGCAAATCCGACTCCTTTCTCAGCCTGCCATGACGTACGCCTGAAGGTAATCGACAGATGGAAACTCAAAATCACTCAAGCTCGGCTTTGGATGCGGAAAAGTATGCAAGCCTGGTAGACATCCTGAAGAGTTTGGAAGAGAAGTGTAAGAACTGTAAACCTCTCAGCCCCATCACATGCATAACGGATTGTAAGACTTGGAGGCTGAAAAACCAGCTTAGAAAGATAAACGAAAAAATGCAGAGACCAAATTTTGTGGAACAGTTGCTGAACACGCTGAAGAACGGCAGACGACTGCAAATACTCGACCTGATTTCAAGACAGGGCTATTCCCTATCTCAACTTCAGCAGAAGCTGACATCACTTGGCTATCACCATAGTCAGCAAACTATAGTTGAGGAATACGTCAACCCGTTGGTCGAGGTCGGGCTTGTACAAGAAGCCCAGAATCCCTTTCACGCAACTGTGCTTGGCTGCAAAGTCAACGAGTTCGTAAAGAATTTCCAGGATTTGGAAAACGTTCTGCCTCCTCACTCCGAATGCTACGAAGAAACAATATTGGATGCTCTCATAGAAAGACCTAGAACCTACCAAGACGCGAGAATGATGATTCCAGCCAAGAGTGTTGCGCGAGTCCTCAGCCGACTGCAGAGGACAGGATTAATCGAGACGAGCAAGGAAAAAAACTACATATTCATATTCAAAACAAGAAGAGATTCAAATCTAGAAAAGTTCTCGCCGACTGAGAGAAGAGTGTACCAGAACATTCCTGCGGACGGGGTCTCTGCAAGGAAACTATCGGAGAAGACGGGAATCTCACTGAGAAGAACGTACAAGTATCTGAGAAAGTTGAAGGGAAAGAAGCTGGTCTTCACGAGAAAAGAACCGCTAGCCTACTCCCTGACCGCCAAGGGTGCCGAAGTAGCTACGATGTTGAGAGCAATACGTAACCTAGCAAAGGAAACACAAGCAATAACAGCAAAACTTCTAAGAAACGAGGAGACGACTGAGCCTCTAGCGCAAAAGACCGATTTCGCACGGAAGAAAGACGAAGAAATCATAACATTGACGGGTGCACCCTACACTCGACATTATTAGCCCCGTTCGCCCAAATCGATTGTCAGCTTCCTAAGCGTGCACGTCACGATTCTTGCAAAGTGGCGCGATAATCATTTTTCCCCTTCTCTAACCAGCCTTCGACGCCTATCCTTTGACTGGTAGGTCTGTAGGTTCTGGTTCTTGGGAAAAAGCACGGTCAAAAAAGAGTGGCAAAATGCATTGTCTACAGTGCCCCACCAGACAGAAAGGCTTAAGGAATTTCAAGCACATACTCTTTAGAAGTGCCTCGAAGTCTTTCAAAGACCGAGAGTGAGAAGGTTTGAAGGTAAACATAGTTTCTTTGACGTGTTGTGCTGGTTGCGTCTCGTCGTTCTTGAATGCTGGTGACGCGCTGGTTGAAATTCTCGCGGGAGACTTCGACATCGTCTACTCCCCAACCTTCATTGACTTGAAGGAGATTCCAAACGTTGACTTGGCAATCGTTGAAGGGGGAGTCAGGACCAAGGATGATGAGACGTTGATAAGAGAAGTGAGAGCGAAGTGTCGGATACTCGTAGGTTTGGGACTGTGTGCGACCCATGGTGGAATAACTAGCCTGGGAAACATGCTTTCCCTCAAGAACCTGTTGGAGAAAGAATATTCCTTGATCGACACGACGAAACTTCCGGAACTTGAGGATCTCATGTATCCCATATGCAACTTTGTTGATGTTGACTACTATGTTCCAGGCTGCCCGCCAATGCCTTTCCTGATAGTTCACACGCTGAAAAGCATTGTGAGTGGTAAGCAGCCAGAACGCCATCAAAGCGTGGTGTGCACCGAATGTCACAGAAAAATAGTTGCAGCGAAGCTCGACCGTTTGTACGGCATATACGAAAAACCAGCAGACCCTGTGCTCTGCATGGTCAGTCAGGGCTTCGTGTGCTTGGGTTCCTTAACGCGTGAGGGTTGCGGAGCGCCGTGCCCCAGAGCTGGCTTCACGTGCTTCGGATGCAGGGGTCCGCCTGACTCGATGATGTACAGGTCAAGGGACATGTACGCCTTCTTGGTCAAAGTCATAGCGAGCAGAACGAGCATTCCTGAAGAAACGATTAAGGAGGAACTCTACCGCAACCCCTTCGTTTTCCATACTTTCATCTTTTCAAGGTTTGAGCGTGCCAAAGCGAGGGACAGGGTCGTTTGAGCAGCAAAGAGATAACGATATCGCCGACGACGAGGATTGAGGGGCACGGCAAAGTCACGATAATGCTTGATGAGTCTGGAAACGTTGCGGACGCTCATTTCTACGCCACAGAAATTCGTGGCTTCGAATATTTCCTGAGGGGGATGGAGGCGGACAGGCTTCCATTCATAATCTCGAGGATATGCGGCGTATGCTCAACGGCCCACATAATGGCGTCTGTGGAAGCCATAGAAAGCATTTACCAAACAGAGATAACTGATACAGCCCGGAAACTCCGTGAGCTTCTGCTCATGGGACAAATAGTCAGCAATCATTCTCTGGTCATTTATTTTCTCACACTTCCCGATTTCTGGTTTCCCCTAGAAGAGGACCCCTCGAAGAGAAACATATTCCAGATTATGCGAGAAAGACCTGACGTGGGCAAAAGGGCTATAGCCCTCAGAAGCTTCGGTGCTAAAATATTAGATGTCGTTGGAAAGCGTGAAGTGCATATTCTTTCGGTGATTCCTGGGGGTCTAATCACTCCTCTCAGGGAAAGAGAGCGCGAAGAGCTGCTCAAGGAGGCTGAAAACTCGATCGCCATTGCTGGAGAAGCTCTGGCCACGGGCAAGGAGCTTTTCGAGAAGAACTGGGCAGACTTCAAGAGAGCTGGAGACTACAGGACTCATTACATGGCGTTAACGCAAGATGACGCCATAAACTTCTACCGCGGAAACATCCGAATCATCAATCCTGAAGGCGGAAACGTGGCGGAATTTGCAGCCCAAGACTACATGGAGCACGTCGAAGAAAAAATCTATCCTTGGACATTCGCAAAATTTGGTTACCTGAAGGCTTTAGGATGGCTTGAGGGCATCGTGCAGGTGGGTCCGACAGCAAGAATCAACGTGAACAGCAAAACTACAACTGAGCTTGCCAACGCGGAGCTACGTGAGTTCAAAAGAAAATTTGGAACCCCTGCTCACACTACCATTCTCCTCGATTACGCCCGTCTGATTGACCTGATGTACGCGGTTGAGAAAGCGAAGGAACTTCTGGAGGACAAGACCCTGACACGATCAGACACCAGAGTCAAAGTCGAACCGAAAGGTGGCAGAGGAATTGGAGTAGTCGAAGCACCAAGAGGCACCCTTGCACACGAATACGTTTTGTCCAACGACGGCCGGCTGGAACAGTTGAAACTGATAATACCCACGCAGATCAACAATCAGGCGATAAACCTGAACGTGAAAGACGCTGCAACAGAGTTCATACACAACGGCGAGATCAAGCCAGGACTCTTGAACAGAATCGAAATGGTGATAAGAGCTTACGACCCCTGCATAAAATGCGCCACGAGAACCACTGGCGAAAGACTAAGAGTTGAAATAAAAAATCATTGGGGCAGGCTGCTTACAATTCTGTAGAGCCTTTCAAACCAAGATATCTATTGCCTGACCTGGACAGTTGACGATGCAGGTTCTGCACATTATACAGTTCTCCACGTTGACAATCTCTACTCTTTCTGTTTTTCCTTCGCGGAAAACTGAAAATGGGCATATCTCCACGCAGATCTTTTCTTTTTCTCTCAAGCACTTGGCGCTATCGACTTTGACCTTGGCCATGTTTCCGCCTTTGAGGACTCAGGTCTCTTTGCATATCACTTTACGATTTTATCATTTAAACCAATCGTTTCAAGCTAGCACACCCTAAAAATGAAGGAAAGCAGGCGTGTTTCACGAACGCGTTGATGTTTAGCCTCCGGGTGCTCCGTGGAATGGCACGTCTTTCCAGAGAACGTCCCACCAGTCTGCTTCTGTTATGGTCTCTCCTTTGACAAGGATTTCCAGGACTTGTTTCAAGAGACCATGATGTCTTTTCTCATCCGCCAGTATCGCGTTCAGCAACAGCTTGACCTTGTTATCCTTGACTGAGGGAAGTACGTTGCTTATTTTCTTGATAAGCTCTGCCTCCATCTGAATGTGTTTTTCTACGAGGTCCTTCTGTTTGTCAAGGTTTTCTTGCGTCAGAGCTTTCGAGACGGTTGTCATCAGCATGACTGCCGAGGCGTACATTTCTGCGTGTTTCACAGAGTCCAAGGATACTCCTTTCAAAACACCTTTGACCGCGGGGTTTCCAATTTCGGGCAAGGACTTGTTTAGTGATTCCACAATTTTGTTCTCAACTTTGACTTGGTCCTTCAAGAATCTTATCAATTCTTCTTTCGAGCTCAAACCTTCGCCTCCTAGTCGTAAACACAGGTCAAGCTTTATGAATAAGGCTTTCGGCAACCCTTTTACCTAAAGCAAAGCACTTTTCCAGACTAGCTTGGTCCGGCGCATATGCCACTGATAACGGAGGCTCAGTCACTTCCATGCCAAATCTGTTCCTCAATATCTCAAGAACCAGTCTAGGAGCTTCGCCACTCCACCCGTATGAACCGAACGCCGCTCCAACTTTGCCGTTCAGCATCACGTTTTTCACAGCCGCCTCCTCAAAATAGTTCTTAAAGGTAACCGGCATGTCATGATGATAGGTTGCCGCCCCGACAAGTATAGCGTCGAAACCCATGAGCTCCTCTTGGGGCACGTAGTAGTTCAGTTCTACTTGAGTTCCCAGCACGCTTTTGGCTCCATCTGCAACGGCCCAAGCCATTTTCTCAGTGTTTCCGGTTCTGCTGTAATAAAGGACAAGAATTCTTGGCATTCACTCACACTTCGCTCCATACTAGAATACGGCACTTATACAAATTCTCTTACTCCCCGAGTTGCTCAAACGAAGGTGAAGAACTGCGCTACCAGTTGCCGACAAGAAAAATCCTGGTCTTCTTGAATCCAACCTTCTTCCAAAATTTCAAGCTTTTATCAGTGACAGTCACGGAAACTGTCGGTGCTCCCATCTTCTGAAACCTCTCAACCATTTCCTTGACAAGAGCCGTTCCCATGCCTTGCCTCTGATAACCTGGATGAACAGACAGCTGATGGATCATCGCTCTTGAACCATCATAGTTGCCCCTCACCACCCCGACAACCTTGCCCTTGACTTCACAAACGAGGAACTGTGCTGCGCTACAAGCCTTGACCCTCTTCATGGCTTCCGGCCCATCAACTTCAGGAAAACTGTACTGGTCGTTGAGCTTCAGAACTTCGACTATCTCATCCGCGTCAGCCAATTGAAAATCTCTCAACAATGCAGCCACCAAGGACCATCCGCACCGAACAGCGTTTTATCATGCTTTTCCTCGGGCCCGCCTCTCATAAGCGTGTCTATGGGCTGCCGAAGTGGAGTTAACGCGTGCTATTGATCCTTCAAGTGGGCTATCACAAAAAGTTTAAGGGCTAACGGGCTTAAATTGAGTCGGCAAGAGAGGAGAAGGCTAGACAATGGAAGAATTTGAGGAGAAATTCATAAAACCGATCATTAATGCTTCATATCCTGGAACGTTGGCCGCACTGAGTTTGGCGGTCCTGCAGGTCACAGGTATCCATGGCGAGCAAACTCCCTTTATGTTAAAGTTTGCGTTGCTAGTGAGCGCAGTGACATTTCTCCTGTCAGCGTTTTCGATATTCTTTTATAGCATCTATCCGACTCGAAAGAAACTTTGGACAAGCGCTGCTATGATGTTCCTTGTTGGATTGTTCTGCCTATTTGCATCAGTGTTCCTACTGTTTATCGTCTGAAATGGGCATTGACGATCGACTGAAGCTTTTGAGCAATCTTTGAACGGAGAAATGGGAGTAAAAATGTTACGCGCACTAAGGGACGCTTCCCAAGTTTTCGGTTAAACTAGTCTTGCGTGGCTGCGAAGGTGAGGGTGTCAAGAAGCACAATCCCATAGTACTGTGCCCTTGCGTAGACTTCAAAGGTCCCAACGTACGCAGGATCAGGCGGTACTCGAAAGGTCACGTTTACTATTCCTGAAGAGTTCGTCGCCTGAGCTAGATAGGCAAAGTCTGTTCCGTTAGGTTGTTTGATGTAAAACCCTACTACTTGATTGGACACTGTCTGGTTGAGCTCATCTCGAACTTCGGCGTAGAGAATCACACTTTCATTAAGTGCGAAGTTTCCCCCTGACGTGTTCGGTCCAACGCCGCCCTTTTGGGTGAAAACGTCTATTACCCGCGGCTGCAAGAAACATTCAAAGCTTATCGTGGCGTTCAAGGCCTGTCCATACACTTCGCTTGAAGCTGATGTTTGCCAGATTCCTAGGGAGAAGGCTGAGGGCCACGGAATGCGGAAGGTAACGTTCGCTGTTCCAAGGCTGTTCGTGGTCACTGTTTGCAGGGAAAAGAATTCAGTGTCATTTGGAGTTTTAACATCAAAGGTAACCGGGGTTCCAGCAATTGAGGCATTTTTGTATGACAATTGGGCCTCAAGGAGAACTGTTTCGTTTGGGAGAAAGGAGATGCTGGGAACCCCGTTCCTTTTAGAAAAGAGGTCAATTCGAGCGCTTTGCGACTCGCATTTGAAGTCAAGGGTATCATTCACTGCTTCATTGTCTACCGTCGCGTTTGCGAGGGCGTGCCATGTTCCTATGACGTGGCCCTCAGAAGGAAGAAGGGAGAGGTCTGTTTCAGCAAGACCTAAGTCGTTTGTTGAAGCTGTCCTAATTATCTGAGCGTCATCTGGCTTTTGTATCGAAAATGTCACTGGGCGGTTTTTTAATTTGATGCCTCCCTGAGTGAGATAAGCATAGATAGAAACATTGTCGAAAGGCTCAAAGTTACCATCGGAAACGTTGATTCCTATGCCGCCTTTCTGCATGAAAGCATCCAGTACGGTCTCAAGCTTTGTAGGAGTTGGAGTTTCAGAGAATAAGCCGTAGCTTATTGTCCCAAGCCCGAGTGCTAGGCTGATTGCGAGGATTGATGCTGCGAGCACTTCTTTCTTAGAGTTCATGAGGCATCAACAGAATGAATAGTCAGTGAAAAATTTAATTCTACGTTTTTGTACATGTGTACAAATAGTTTGAACAGCGATATTTCAAATAGTGTGATACGATTGCTTTCTCATATGGAGACGGAAAAGCTGTGAGCGAATCGAAGGACGTTCTGAGAGGGCTCACGCTAAAGGTTTACAAGTTTATATTGAAAAGCGATAGGCCGATCGGAATCCGCGAAGTTCAGCGGGCGCTGAATCTGAGCAGTCCGACCCTGGCGCTTTATCACATGAACAAGCTGGAAGAGGCAGGCTTAGTAAAAAAGGAATTAGGCGGTTATGTTGCGGATCGAATAGTCCTTGAGAACCTCGTTCGTTTTAGAAGGTTTTTGATCCCGAGAAATTTCTTCTATACAATATTCTTAGTAACTTCATTGATATTCATGGTAGTTTTTCTTAGACCGCCCATCCTTACAAGAGAATACGTATTCGCTTTGGGAGTTGTCAGCGTTGCGACGGCAACATCAGTCTACGAAACAATCAGAGTCCTTTCTAAGAAAGCGCTGTAACCATGAGCCCATCTTGTGGAAGAAAATCGCGCCATTGGACGACCTCCTTCGAGCATCACAACACAACGGCATCATACGCGAAGTGAAAATGCTTGAACATGAGAGCATGAAGAAGATATTGGCTCACGCTCAGTAGGAATGACCTGCTAGTCCAGGTAGTTAACTGTGAAGGAGGAGCCGTTGGAAGTTAAGGGTGAAACACTCACCAGTTATGTGTTTTGACGATTGTACATTATGATTTGGATGTGAGGAAAACTGCTTGCCGTTCCAACTGTGCTGCTTATGGTCGCTGTGCAACCTGTGTATGTTACTTGACCAAAGTCAGCTAGAGTCATAAGACGGTTGTTTATTGTTGGTCTCTCCACAATCCATTCTGCAGAGAGCATCGAGGAAGGATAGGAGACATTTTTCTGGAACGATTGTTCATTTGTGGCATCATGAATTTCAATCGACCAGATGCTCGTGGCTGGGTCCAAAATCGATATTGAAGCCGTGATTCTGTCCCCTGGCATCACGCTCAATGAATCCAACGTCACCGCATTGCTATTCAACAGCTCATACCAGGCCGAGTATGTCCCTTGTCCGCTTGTTGAGTCTTGTTCAGTTTCTGCTTGGATCAAAGTACCGTCAAATTGTCCACCAATACCAATCCACGCCGCTGAGAAAGAGTCTCTCAGTGAAACGTCGACTGAGGGAACCGTCCAAGACCCATTGACGCTCGTGACTCTCGGTTGCGGGTAATTCAAGTCTGAGGCGACAGTATAGCCCGACCAGTCGGAGCTGATTAAGTGCTGATTCCGCGAATTTGTAAGAAGCGGAAAGACAAGGACCAGAGCAAGGAGCAGCAAAGAAGCCAGCAAGACAATCAGTAGAACCCGGTAGGCGGTCCTTCGCCTCTCCGTAGGAGGCTGTTCTGAAGGCTGTTCTGAAGGCGCAGCCAAAACGTTCATCCACGTCTCTCCACTTGTGATTTGACGTTTTGCGATGTTAAAGCACTTGTGGCTCTCATGCCACAGCAACAACATGCCTAATCCTTGGCGTTGACAGACTCGTTCTTGCTAAAACCTAGGCTCCTGTTCATTGTCTCCTATCGAGTTTGTAGTCGAAACATTCCAAGAAGAACTGCAAGCACCGCAATCTCGCTTCTCGTCACTGCGCCTAGTCAGCCTAAGAAGTGTTAGAAGTTTTATGATTTTATGCAAGGAGCCAGAGACGGGAGTTGAATCCAAGGCTAATGGAGACATCACTGCGATCCCTTTGTTTTGTAGTCACAGTTTGTGATTGCTGAGAGTGAGTCAGCCTTTATAGCCAAGACTAAATGATCTTACGCAAAGGACCGGTTCCAAGAAGTGTGAGAGCGTGGATGAAAGCAAGGAATCTGACTTGCAGAGAATCCTCAACAAGGCTACTGCCCTCGGAGCGTCATACGCGGATACCCGTTATCAACGTTTTGATGATGAACAAATCACCGTGGAAAACAAGGAATTGAAGAGTTATTCTGCCAGAAGACTCAGCGGAATAGGGATAAGGACCGTCGTCAACGGAGGGGTTGGCTATGCATCAACCAGCGACTTTAGCCAAGACCGCCTCGCGGCAACTCTTCGAAATGCTGTCAAAGCTGCCAGATCTGTGAAAGGCCAGAAACACGCTTTTGCAGAGACTAAAATCAAGAAAGCAACGGTGAAATCGCCGCGGAAAATTGATCCTGACGATGTTCCTCCGGAAGAAAAGGTCTCGTTGGTGCTGGACGCAAACAAAACTGCCTGGGTTGACACCAACGTGAAAACCTGCCTGACAAGGCTCGGACTTACGAAAGATTCTAGACTCTTCATGTCGACAGAGGGAGCACGCGTAGAAGTTGAAACCACGCTGGTTGGACTTGCGCACTCAACCGTCGCAAAAGTCAACGGAGTCATGGAAAACGTCAACGATATAGGTGAATCAAGATGTGCAGGGTTTGAATTTATCAAGTCTCAAGACTGGAATTCTTACACTGCCGGCGTGTCAAGACTTGCGGTAGAGGCAGCGGGCTCTGGAACTCCGCCTCCGGGCACGTACACCGTCGTGGTCGGCCCTTTGATCTTGGGGCTTGTCCTCCATGAAGCGTTCGGACACGCTTCCGAGGGTGACATCGTAGCGTCCGGCGAATCTGTGCTTCAAAACAAGCTGGGTGAAAAACTGGCCAGCGACGACGTAACGATAATCGACGAGGGCATCGTTGAGGGAGGCTACTTCTACCCGTTCGATGATGAGGGAACGGAAAAGGAGAAGACGGTCATCGTTGAAAACGGAGTCCTCAAGAATTTCCTCCAAAGCAGAAACACAGCGCACGAGATCGGAGTCAAGACGACTGGCAACGCAAGAGCGCAGGACTTTGACAACCTGCCAATAGTGAGGCAGACCAACTACTACCTGCAGCCGAGAGACGCAACGTTTGAAGAGATGATCGAGGAAGTCGACTTTGGAATATACGTTAGGGGAAAGGGTGGCGGAGGGGGAGAGGTCGAGCCAGGTTTGGGAACGTTCACTTTCGGCGTTGGACCTTCAAAAGTGATAAGAAAGGGCGAGCTGGCTGAGACGGTTAAGGGCGTGGTTATCAGCGGCTCTATCCTTGAAACGCTAAAAACGGTTGATGCCGCCGGAAAAGATCTTAAAATCATTACGAGTGTTTTCGGCGGCTGCGGGAAGGATGGGCAGAGAGCCACTGTCGGTTTTGGAGGACCGCACGTCAGAGTTCGCAAGATGATTGTGGGAGGAAGGTGAAACCGTGGAGTTGGCTGATTCAGCAGTGAAAAAAGCACTCAGTGCAGGAGCGACTGAGGCGGAGGCCTACGTGCAAAGGATCAACAACGTATCCGTGACTTTCCAAGACAAGATTGAGAACATAAGAACCGTGGAATCCACTGGAATAGGCTTGAGCGTGGCAGTGGGGAAGAAGACCGCCGTTTACTCCACCTCCATTCTGGACGAAAAGGAAATTGACGAAGCAGCCAAGAAGGCGGTCAAAATAGCCAAGGTGGCCTCTGAAGATTCACGCTGGAAACACTTCAACAAGCAATTTGGCAAGACAAGTGTCGAAGGGTGCTACGACAAAAAACTGGAAAACCCTGACTACAAGGAAATCACGGAAACGCTGATTTCAGCCGTGAGCTGCATGAAGGCTTTTGACAAGAGGGTCAGACCTACCCGCAGCTTCCTCTTTACTGCACTAGAAAACGTGTCTGTCGGGAACAGCTACAGGGAAAGCATCGAGAGAAAGGCAACAGAAGTGGCTGTGTATTTGACGACGAAGGTCGAAGAAGCCGGGATGAACAGCACTGGAGCAGAGCATCAGCAAGCTAGAACTTGGAAAGAGATCAAGTTCGACGATTTGGCCACCAAGGCAGCCGAAAAAGCCGTGAAGTACTTGAAGGCAAAGGTTATCCCCAGCACCAAAATGCCCGTGATCATCAGGAATCAGATCTTTGCAAACCTTCTCGGAATCTTTCTCAGCGGGCCGATAAACGCTGATTGGGTGCAGAAAGGAAGATCACCGATGACGGGCAAACTTGGAAAGCAAGTCGCCTCCCAGAACGTTGAACTCATCGACGACGGCACTATGCCCGGAGGGTTCAGTACAAGGCCCTTCGACGACGAGGGACATCCGACCCAAAGAACACCAATCATCGAGAAGGGCGTCCTCAAGAACTATCTTTACGACACCTACACTGCGCTGCAGGACAACGTAGAATCGACGGGAAACGCCACTAAAAGCATCGGCTACTGGACCAGACCGCAACCGACCCCGAGCAACCTAGTTCTGAAACCAGAGAAAACATCGTTAGAAGAAATCGTGCAGCAGACTGAGAAAGGACTGTACGTCGAACAGACGATCGGAGAATGGCTCTCAAACCCCGTCAGCGGCAACCTCAACGCGACGGTGACCCATGGTTTCCTCATCGAAAACGGCAGAGAAACCCAGCCAGTCAACGGAGTAATAATCGCAGCAAACTTCCACGAACTCCTCATGAGCGGAATACAAATGATAGGCAACGATCCCAGAAGCAGCATGGGACTCGGCGCTGGCGCAACCGTCTACTCACCAACGATCAAACTCGCCGAACTAACGATAGCTGGAAAGTAAATCGTCGCACGGCTTGAGCCAAACATCCGTGAATCGTCATTAACACAGAGAAGCGAAAGATTGGCTCAAGAAAAAACAAATGCGCGAAGACGATGACCGCGCGTGCATTGCAGCCACAAACATCAAGGAAGCTACGGAGCCCATCGAAGCAGGATACGAATGCGTCTGCGACATGGAAAACGACAAGCTGTTCAGAAAACGCGCGCATGCTTGTTCCTAAATCCCGTTGAACAGGGAGGCATGGCGTTACTGTCACGGTTCGAGTTGGTGCTTGCTCACACCCTCCCCCCGGGTATGCTATATGGCCCAAATATGGCTGAAGAGCAAATGAGCAGCACAAGCCACTTCCCAAAAGAATTTAGGAACGCGCTAGCGCGCTACCTTAGACGTCTGGGGTGAGGCAGAGCGAAGAAACGAGTAGAATGTAAGCTCGAAGAGGAGCTGGTTGATCGGCATCGATAGAGTAGCTGAGCTTCTAAAGACAAACAGGACAGACATCATCAGAAGCGCATGCATCGCATATTTGAAAAACATGGAGATGGGTGTTAAGAAGGGCTCCAAGGTTGGAGCGTCATTGTGATTTCTCTGGAGTTGATTGCACCCGATATAACATCATCCTGCTTTGACTCTGCTATTTCAGCAAAAAGGTAGCGCGTGGCGCGCTAAATTACTGAGAATTTTCCCTTGAAGAGGGGCGACGAGATTTGTCTAGGTAATCGTGCCTTACTTACCTTTGACCTGGAATTTCTTGGAGGCGGGAATTAATCGTGTAAGAGAAGGGAGACCGGTATCAAGATGGCGAAACCTGCACCTGTAAGAAAAAAAGTGTTCTTGATGCCCACAAACCCCATCAACGTGCCAGCCGCCAATGGTCCAATCGTGTAGCCCAAGTCCTTGAACGTAGCGATTGCTCCAGTCATCGTGGTTTTGCGCTCACCCATTATGTCTGACATTCTTGAGTATAATGCAATGAAAATAATCGTGTAACCAATCGTGAAAGTCGTTACGGTGGCTAGTACGCAATATATGTTGTTTGAGACCGGTATCAAGACTCCAGTTAAGGCCGTTAAGGAAGCGGCTGATGCCAGTGTCTTCTTTATTCCATGTTTGTCTATCACGTTTCCAATCGGTACCTCAAGGGCGACAGCAGGCAGCAAAGCTATTGTAAGCACAACGCCTATCAGAGGAATAGACATTCCCTCACTGTTAAGAAATACCGAGAGGAATGAGTAGTATATGTTGATCAGAGCGTAAAACGCTATGATGAGATACACCGTCTTAACGAATCGCTTGTCGTGCATGTAGCTTGACAACGTGTTCATCTGGTCGTGTAAGGATGCTCTTTCGGGCCTAGGTGTCTCCTTCACATAGACTGATACCACAAAGAATGTGGCTAAACTCGTTAAACTGAGTGCGTAGAAGGGCAGGAAGAAGGAAAGAAGTGAAACAAAGCCTCCCACAACAGGGGACAAAGCCGAAGCGAGGTCATTCATGTCGGAGAAGAACCCAACTTCTTTCCCTTTTACGCTCCTTTCAGCATAAGCGAAGACGTAAGCCCACGAGGTTAGCCAGAGAAAAGACGATGCAACTCCTCTCGTAATGCTTGCCAAGAGCAGAGGGAAGAAAGTGTCTGCAACAGGATATAGCAGAGCGAGAGCAGAGTAGATGAGTAACACTATCTGCAGAACCCTTTTGATGTTCATCTTGCCCTCTATTATACTGAAGGGAATGTTGAGGAATATCCCCATCATCGTTGTCAATGAAAGAATAACGCCCGTCAAGAACAGGTTTCCAGTGACTTTTTCTACGTATATCGAAAAAACAGGGGAGGTAATTCCCCAACCGAAGGTGTAGATGAAGAACGCGATCGAGATTGGGAAGATTACCCTTTTGAAATTGGTAATGTGCCGTAAGTCACTGAACTCCTTAAACATCTGCATCCACCACAATTTGATGCTCTGTGTGAAAAAAAGATTTTCGAGACTTAGCGCGTGCAGCTCTATTTATGGCGCTAGAGCGGCAACCTTCACCTGTTTTACTCCCTTCTTAGTCATTAGGATTTGAGTGAGACTTCTTATTTCGCGAGTGTCTCCTTTGATGGCGATCATTTCAAGACACTTGTCCTCTTCCAGATGGATGTGCGTAGTTGAAGAGATTACGTTCCTAAATTGATGCTGAGTTCTCGCGATTTCATCCAGAAGACCGGGTTTGTCCAGGTAGTACAGCACTAAGATGGCCCCTGTTATTTGTCCGGTCTCCTTTTGCATCCACTCAAACTCGCTGATGAAGCCCCTTACTGCATCATGAATTGCTTTGGAGCGGTCCTCATAATGCATTTTCTTCCAGCTTTCATCCAGTTTCTTCAGCAATGGGGGCGGAAGTGAAACACTGAACCTTGTCACCTTCATTTTCTGAGGCAATCAATCACCTTATCGAATATTCCATCAGTTGCAGAAGGCTTTTATATGTGGTGTTACGAATTGGCATAATCGTAACACGTGCACCAGTGAAATATCATGCCTTACTATTCAAGTCGAGAAATAGCCGCTATAGCCCTTTTTGCGGCCCTTTGGGGCGTGCTAAACTCCATCTTTTCCCCAATCGTCTTCAGAATGTTCGGGTTACCTATTCTCTGCGACATGATCGGCTTTTCAGTGCTTTCCATGACCGTGTGGTGGGTCAGAAAACCCGGAGCCACAACTCTCGTCGGGCTTATCGCGACAGCGATAAACTTCATATTCAACCCTGGCGGCGTGTTCTTTCTGGGTTTCACTGTTGCCAGTCTAGTCTTTGACGCCGTCGCTTGGATCGCGAGATACGATTCCTATTTCACGAAGGCATCTTTGACAGCGATCTCATTGCTGTTCACTTCAGTGCTGTCAGCTGCTGTTGCGGGTCTCATTATCGGCAACTATTTCATGGCGCCGTCTGCCTTAGTCAGTTGGAGCGGGATTCTAGGATGGGCTGGGCTCCACGCAATTGGTGGTATCATAGGCGGATTCATCGGAGCAATGGTGGTTACAAGTTTGGTCGCTAGAGGTTTTCGAACAATGGGTGCAAGGAAATAGAGCGCGCGTTAAGCATATAAGGGGCTCAAGATTTACTCCCAGAACCAAGGAATAACGTCTGAAAGGTGGGCATTTTGAGCATCCGGCTAAATCCGATAGGCTTTGTAAAAACGAGATTTGCTGGTGAAGAGATGAGAAATCAGCCGGTTGAGGAACTGGAAGCGGATATTGAAATTCTCGACGAATACGCCGATGGTCTGGAAGCCATTGATGGTTTTTCTCATCTGCTAATTCTCTTTTACATGCACAACATCACTGCGGAAAACAGAAAACGGCTCAAGATCAAGCCTAGAATCGTTGTCAGGTATGGACTGAACCTGGAAGAGGTCCCCTTGGTTGGAGTGTTCTGCTTGGACTCGCCTAACAGACCAAATCCTATAGGCTTGTCTGCAGTGAGACT
>Ga0187886_1000348_pt1 | contig 58286 bp, 59 predicted proteins | sample June2016WEW_20_1_FD_133001 | JGI IMG/M metagenome (GOLD analysis project Ga0187886, IMG submission 133001) | Peatland microbial communities from SPRUCE experiment site at the Marcell Experimental Forest, Minnesota, USA - June2016WEW_20_150 | ecosystem: Environmental > Terrestrial > Soil >... | reverse complement strand
AGGATCTACTCTACAAACCATGCTCTCTGGCATCAGGTGAAACACAGATTCACTCCTCCCATTTTACCCCGGCGTCCCAGGGTAGTTTATAACATTCATTAATCCATAAGAACACAAGGTGTACTCAATGACCAGCCCCTTTCCATTTTCAACAAATATCAACCCACCTCCCTTCAAAGTATCCCTCAATATGTTGAGGTTCCACCAAATATTGAGGTCAAACGAATAATTTCATACTTCTATACTGTTCTCTCCTATTAATCTAATCCCCTGTTATTAAAGGCTGAATCCAAACTTCTGATTTTCCTTCGGCTATTGGCAGGCCATTTGCTATTACTTTTTTTATTATCCTTGTAACCATACGAATGAAGGTTCTTTCTGAGAAGCGCATGGAGTTGTGACAGACGATTTCTTCACTGTCCGGTTACATAAGGATGGAGAAGGGATGTCAGCGCTGCGACTTCTGCGAGAGTATCGAGGATGAAAATCGACTCTTTCTTGTTCAAGAATGGGATACCCAGGAGAACCTTAGGACCCACCTGAAATCGGAGCATTTTGGGGTGCTCCGGGGGGCAATGAACCTTCTCAAAGACAAAGAGTCGTATGAAAGGGTGTTCCACACCGTTTTCCATCCGGCGAGGAATACCATGAAATCCAGCACCAAGGACCAGGCGGAAGGAACGTTTCACGAAGTGAAGGGTATGATCAAGGAGGTCGCCGGGTATCGGTATCTTTTTCCCGCGCATCTCTATTCATCCCTAAGGGGACTGCTTCGCGTCGGCTGCCCAGCGTTCAAGCTGAGTTGACCTGGGCTGTCGCAAGTAATGCCGTTTGTTATGAGTGAAAGGACAGTGTGGGAACAAGCGAAAGGCGCCTGACAATGGCGCGCATACTGATGGTGAGCTTGGCGATCATTGCTTTTGCCGCGGGAACTGCTTATCCTGCAGACCCAGACCGCACCGATGTCGTCACAGTAGAGGCCGCGAATGCTCTTTACCGCAATGCGGTCGAAGATGCACGCGCAGGTCGTATTGTGCAGGCGCTCACCGCGCTACGGTCGCTGGTCGAGCGTTTTCCAGAGCGCCAGGACATGCTCGGCGATTACGCGGTCGTGCTCGGCTGGGCGGGCGATCATGCCGCAGCGCTCGCGTTACTCGACAGAATCAACCGCGTGGGTGCGCCATCTCATGTAATTGAAGGCCTGGCGAACTCGTCCCGCCGCCTGCAACGCTACGCTCTGGCCGAATCGTTGTACCGGGAAGCGCTGACGCGCTTCCCCGAGCGGGTAGAGCCGCAGATCGGGCTCGCCCGCACGCTCGCAGATGCGGGCAAGCTCGATGACGCAGCCGGACTCATTGAGCGTCTGCGCGCGAAGTATCCGCGCCGCATCGACGTGCTCGAAGCCGTCGCGGACATCGCGACCGCGAGACGCGATTACTTCGGTGCGCTGGCTGCTTATCAAACGATACTCGCGCAGGAACCGACTAATCGCGCCGCCTTGCGGGGCAAAATCCAGACCCTCGCGCGCCTCGGCACACCGCAACTGGCCATCGAGCTCGCGGATCGCAACCCCGGAGTGCTCGCACCCAATGAACGTGACGCAATAGCCGCCGACCGCACCGCACATCAGATCCGTTGGGGGGCGATTGCCGCCGATACTGGACGTGGACCGACGCGCTTCGCGGGTATTGACCGCGCGCTCGCTGACAGCGAGTCGGCCGGGAAGCGTGCCCTGGATCCGGCCGCAGAGTTAACTGTGACCGACCGCCAGCTTGCGCTCGACCGCATCAGCGCGCTGTGCCTCCGCTATCGAATGCGCGACGCCGTTGCGCTGTATGAGGCGATGGCAGAGCGTCCGGCACCGCTGCCTGCCTACGCCAAGTCTACCGCAGCTTCGGCGTACCTTTACCTCGAGGAGCCGGAGAAGGCGCGCGATCTCTATCGCGAAGCCCTTGCCGCGGATCCCGACAACGTGGAATGGCGTATGGGGCTCTTTTACGCGCTGGCCGATAGCGAAGATCATGACGCGGCGCTGGCGGAGATAGAGCGAGCGGTCGCGATCACCCGGCAGCGGATAGACGCGTGGAGCCCGGAGACTATACGCGAGAACCCGGCTTACGCGGGGGTGCTCGCAGCGCGCGCAATGGCGCCGCTGTTCGCGAATCGCCCCGGCGAAGCCGAGCAGCGCTTGCACGAATTATCCGACCGGGCGCCTTACAACATGGACATTCGCACGGACTACGCGAGTTCCATGCGCGCTCGTGGCTGGCCGCGCGCGGCCGAGGAGGAGCTGCGCTGGATACTGGCTATCGAGCCCGACAACAGCGGCGCGCTCGGAGAGCGTGCCGGCGCATTGCTGGAAATGCGCGATTACCGAAATGCAGAGTCAGCGCTGGCATTGGCGCAAGCGGCAGCCGCAGAGGATGGGCGCGTGGTGCGTGCCGCACGCTTGTGGGAAGTTCATAACATGCGCGAGCTGATCGTCGACGGCACGTTCGGCAGATCGAGCGGCGGCCCGGCGGGCACGCAGGACTATGCGCTCGAGACCCGGCTCTATTCGAGCCCGTTCCACTATAACTACCGCGTCTTCGGCCATCTGTACAACGCGGAAGCCCAGTTTGACAACGGCACCGGGCGGCGCAACCGCGCGGGCGCCGGTCTCGAATATCGTTCGCCCCTCATCACCGCCACCGGTGAGATTTCTCAAGGCGTGAACGATGGCGAAACCGGGGTGGCCGCGTCACTTGCCCTTACGCCCAATGACTATTGGACCTTCCGCGGCACGGTCGATACGTCGGCGAACGAAACGCCGTTGCAGGCGAGTCTTGCCGGCGTCGATGCGCGGCGCGCATCAGGCGAGGTGATCTGGCGCGCCCATGAATCCCGGAGCGCGGCACTTTCCTATGCGCACATGGACTTCAGCGACAGCAACCGCCGCGAGATCACGCAGGCGCGCTGGACGGAGCGCGTGATCGCGGGGCCGGTTTACAAGCTTGAGATTACGGGTGCTTTATATGCGTCGCACAATTCGCTTGCCGGCGCGCCTTATTTCAACCCCTCGAACGATTTTTCGCCGACGCTGGAATTCGCCAACGAATGGCTGCAATGGCGGCGTTATACGCGCGCCTTTCGCCACCGTCTGGTGGCTTCTGTCGGCAGCTACTGGCAGGAAGGGTTCGGCACCGGGTCGGTCTACGACGCGCGCTACGAACAGGAGTGGGACGCCGATGACCGGCTGACATTTCGCTATGGCATAGGCCACGGCGAGCATCCGTACGACGGCGTGCAGACGACTCGTAATTACGGTTACTTCTATCTGAATTGGAGGTTCTGAGATGCGTTGGCTCGCTATGATAGTGCTTGTTCTGGCCTCCTATATGACAACTGCGGTGGCAGCCGCTGGTGCGCGTGATCCGGTCGCTGCCAGCCCGGCCGTCGCGGTGGCGGGCGCCTTTACGGTGCTCTGCTACCACGAAGCGCGGGACGAAGTGCGCGATTATCCCGATCCCTATGCGGTCGATACGGCAGCTCTCGTCAGGCAGTTCGCATGGCTGCGCGGGAGCGGCTATACGCCTGTGAGCCTTGATGAAATCGTCGCGGCGCGCCAGGGCGGCAAGCCGCTACCGGCGAAGGCCGTGCTGCTGACCTTCGACGACGCATATCTTTCTTTCTACACCCGCGTTTATCCGCTCTTGCGCGAGTTCCGTTTTCCCGCGGTGCTGGGGGTGGTTGGCAAGTGGATCGATAACCCGCACGGCGGAGCGGTGCTGTATGGCGAAAAGGGCACCGTACCCGACGCGAGCTTCCTGACCTGGAGCCAGTTGCGCGAGATGGCGGACTCGGGGCTGGTTGAAATTGCCTCGCATACCTACGATTTGCACCGCGGCGTGCCGGCTAATCCGCAGGGGAACCTGCAGGCCGCAGCGACCGCCCGCACCTATGACACCGCGACCGGCAGCTACGAGGGCGACGCGAGCTGGCGCGCGAGGGTGCGTGCCGACCTCGCGAAGAGTGCGGACGACATCGAGCGCGAGACCGGACGCCGTCCGCGCGCCATCGTGTGGCCGTTCGGTAGTTACAACGATAAGCTCGTGCGCCTGGCGGGCGAGTTGGGAATGACGATAGGCCTTACGCTCGAAGACGGCGCCAATACGCCGGACGTACCGTTGACGGCGCTGCGGCGCACCCTGGTCATACACAATCCGGCATTGGCCGACTTCATTTTCGATCTGCGGGGCCCGAGTTATCCGGAGGCAGTGCGCGTGGTGCAGGTCAACCTCGATGATGTCTACAGCGCGGACCCGGCGCAGCAGGAGCGCAATTTGTCGGTGCTGCTCGACCGCATCGAGGTGCTCAAGCCGACCCACGTCTATCTGCAGGCAACCGCCGACACCGATGGTGACGGCGTCGCCGACGCCGCCTATTTTCCCAACCGGCATCTGCCGCTGCGCGCCGACCTGTTCAACCGCGTCGCGTGGCAGCTCGCGACGCGCAATGGCGTCAAGGTGTTTGCGGTGCTGCCGGTCACGGGATTTCGTTTGCCACAGAACATTATCGCCGAGATCTACGAGGACCTCGCGCGCCATGCCAATTTCGCTGGCCTGGTCTTCGATGATAAGTTGCAGCCTGGCGGGGTTGAGGATGCCGGCACTCTGAAATTCACGCGTCAGCTTGAGATGCGTGCACGCGTGTTCCGCGCGCCTTTGAAGACGGTGCGCACCATGAATATTGAACCGTCGCCGGCAACAGCGACGGGCACGGCGAGCGCGCCGCAGAATGCGCAGAGATTTGCAGCGTTCGCCGCCGCATACGATTACGTGGCGCTGGTGGTGACGCCGGCTCGCGAAAATGCCGCGAGCCCCGATGCGTGGCTGATCGCGCTGATGGCGCGCGTGGGACGCGCGCCCGGCGATCCGGACATCCGGCGCAAGATGGTGTTCATGCTGCGGAACAGTCTGCTACCGAAGGACCGGCCAGCCAGCAACCCTGTCGCCCGGCAGATGCGAGCGCTGCAGCTCGGCGGCGCGCTCAATTTCGGTTACGTCCCCGATGATTTTCTGCACAACAACCCGCCGCTCGCGCAGATAGCACCGGCGATGTCGCTGCGGGTATATCCGCTGGCGCCGGGGAATAAGGAGAAAAGATAATGCCAGATCTCGGAACATCGGCGGTCGAGTTCTTCTCGGCGTACTCCTACTACTACCCGCTCTTTATGGCGCACCTCTGGATGGTAGGCGCGGTGTTTTATTACTTTCGCTACGAACGGCCGCCGAAGAGTCACCGCGATCTACCGCACAGCGGACTGGAAACTCCGCCTGTGCGACACGTGCATCCGCTGGTGACGATCGTCGTTCCTTGTCACAATGAGGGGCGCGATATCGAAGACACCGTCGAGTACGCGCTCGCATCGACCTATCCCAATTTCGACATACTGCTGGTCAACGACGGCAGCGGCGACGAAACGCGACAGATCCTCGACGGGCTCGCCGCGCAACACCCTGAAGTGCGGGTGATCCACTGCGTGCGCAACCAGGGCAAGGCGGTCGCGCTCAACACGGCGGCGCTGATGACCCCGGCGCAGTACTTGTGCTGCATCGATGCGGACGCGCTGCTGGCTCCGGAGGCGCTGTCATGGCTGATGGTGCACTTCCTGAATTCGCGCGTCGGCGCCGTCACCGGCAATCCGCGCGTGCGCAACCGGTCGACGCTGCTCGGCCGACTGCAAGTGGGCGAGTATTCCTCGATAATCGGCCTGATCAAACGCGCGCAGCGCACCTTCGGACGGATTTTCACCGTCTCCGGTGTCGTGGCGTGCTTCCGCAAGGCGGCGCTGCACGACGTCGGCTACTGGAGCCCCGATATGCTGACCGAAGATATCGACGTGAGCTGGCATCTGCAGATCCAGCATTGGGACGTGCGTTTTGAGCCGAAGGCGCAATGCTGGATCCTCGCGCCCGAGACGCTGCGCGGCCTGTGGCAGCAGCGGCTGCGCTGGGCGACCGGCGGCATCCAGGTAATGATTAAGAACTGGCAAACGAAGCCCTGGAAGGCGCGCCGCATGTGGCCCGTGCTGATGGAGTACGTGATGAGCGTAGTGTGGGCCTACGCGATATTGGTGCTCGCGACACTCTGGCTGGTCGGTCTTGTCATCGAACTGCCGCCCGAGTACCGCATACCCTCACTCCTGTCGGGATGGAACGGTGTCATGGTAGGCACGACATGCCTCATGCAGATCGGCGTCAGCCTTGCGCTCGACGCACGTTACGATAAAGGTATATTCAAAAGTTTTTACTGGATGATCTGGTACCCGCTTGCATACTGGATGCTCAACATGGCCACGACGATTGTGGCGGTGCCGCGCGCGCTGCTGCGAAAGACTAAGAGGAGGGCACGATGGAAGAGTCCGGACCGCGGCATAAAGCCCTAAAACCCCCGCTAATCGAGCGCCCCGATCTGCAGTCGACGCGACAGCGGACGCTGTATGGCGCGCTGACGCTCGCATTCTGGGCGTTCTGGTTCTACCTGTGGCTGCCGGTGTTCGCGCTGCTTGCGTGGATGCTCGGCCTGCAACAGGCCTTCAAATACATGGTCGTGCTCGGAGGCTACCACGAAGTGATCAGGGTGGTGGGCATATACAGTCTGATCATCGTGCTGCTTGGGGGCGGGCTCGTTTTCTGGGCGAACTACAACATCACTCGATTTAGCGGCGTCGAAAGACGCATCGTCAACCTGCCGGTCACGCCCGCGGATATCGGGCGGGATTTCGGACAGGATCCGAAGTCGGTGGCACGCTGGCAAAGTGAGAAGCGCCTTTACGTTACGCACGACCAGGAGGGCCGCATCGCTCGCGTCGAAATACTGATCGACGGCACATCGGTGCCGATTTAGCGTCATTGCTTCAGCCGCAGACGGTGTAAGAAAGAAACCATGCCTCGACGCATTCGCGGATTGCTTTTTTTCGTTCTGGGACTGGCGGTGTTCGCCAGCGCCGCCGGAGAGCGGGCTGAAGACCATCGCGCGTGGCAGCATGGGATCGACCTGATCCGGGTCGGCGACAAACTGCTGGTGGTGTGGGGAAGCGCCGGACATCCACCGCGGCCCAATCTCGGCGGCGACTGGCAGCACGACGTCTACTATGCATGGCTGAATACTCCAGCCACAGAAGATGCCGCGCCGATCGACCCACAGATTCTCGTTTCCCGGCCAGAAGCGCAGGAGCCGCCCAGCGTCGCAATCAACACCAGGGGAACCATTCTGATGACCAGCGAGGACGGCAACGGCGGCATCAATCAGCATGCCGGGTTGTGGGACACCTCGTTACGCGTGCTGCGCAAATATCCGTTCACAATTAAACGCGGCGGCCACTCAGGTCACGTCGCCGCGATGGGCGATCGGTTTCTTGTCGCCTACGGCGAAGGCTGGGTAAAGGGCGCGGGCTGGCGGGGTCTGGGTACCGGAAAAAATGTGTTTGCGCGCATCGTCGAGAACAACGGCAAGCTCGGGCGCGAGATTAAGCTGACTCCGGATCGCGATTCCGATCCCCGCGACGGATGGCCGCTTGTCGCCGGCTCGGATCGTAACTGGCTGGTGGTGTGGCAGAGATATCCCGAGCTTACGCTCCAGGCAGCCCTTGTTGACGCAGCAGGAGCCGTCGCCACACGGCGCCAGATTATCGATGGTCTGCCGCCGCGCTACGCCTACGACGTCGAATTCGCAGCGCCGCTCGCATCATATGTGGTGGCGGGCTCATCCCGTGATAGCGGGTTTGTCGCACTAGTCAGCTTGACCGGAAACATCGTAATAACCCAACGGGGGCTACCGCCAATGGCGAGTGAGAGCCGCATCATCTTGGGCTGGGATGGTTCGCAGCTAATCGGCGTTTATCCGGTCAATCCGCGCGGAGTTGCCATCGTGCGCCTGTCTGCTGATGCGATAGAGTTGTCGAAGGTCATCGATCATCCGTATGCGTGGGACTACTCGGGCACTACCGGCACGTTTGTGGCGCCTGAGCGGGTACTGTTTGTTACTCTCTCGACGACAGGGCTGCACCTGATCCCTATAAATTTCCGGGATTGATAGTCGCTTTTCTTCTTGTGTGCGCTGACGCACGGAGCGCTTTGAGACCCCGTATCTCAAAACAGAGAACGGGGTTTTGTTATTAAGGAAGGTAACTTTAAACTTTGCCGAGACAAAATACACGTCTGGAATCGTAAGGTGCAGAATTTATTGTGCTGGGTAATCTACTAATAGAGGGGATTCCAGCATACAAGAACTATACAAATATGCCCGGATATGATCTCGTTGCGACCATTCCGGATGAGAACACGTCTGCTCGAATTCAGATTAAAAGTCGCTGGGCTACAAAATCCACCCAATTTCTGATCAAAAATTTCGATTGTGACTTTGTAGTGATTGTTAAACTTAATCGTGGTTCGAAAGATGGCACCGCAGCCGTTCTTCCACCTGAATTTTATGTTCTTCCAATTGCAGTCATGAAAAAGGTGCCACGAACGAAGGCATGGGGAAGAGTTGCATTCCGTGACATTCCGAAATTAGAATCTTACCGACAAAAATGGCAACTCATCAGAGATTTTCTTAAAGGGAAAAAGAAAAAATCAAAAAGGAAGAGAAGAAAAAACGATAAACATTGGGTTGGGGTGGCCGCAGTTTTTCAGCCCCCGGACATTTGCAACAGCAAAGTGCGTTGAGGTGGATGTTCTGCCCAAGATACCTTGGCATGAATTCGGCCTTTCTGTTCCAGCGCGTATGGACGCCGATTTCACCGGCAGTACATTCCGAAATGCCTACTTTGTCATACGGCACGAAGCCAGCCAGGAGACACTGCACTTCAACGAAATGGTGCATGTGGTCCAGTGGCAAATCCTTGGCAACGACCTATTTCAGCTGATCTATGCATTAGAAGCATTTAGAGGAAGTTACTCAACAAATTTTTTAGAGGACATGGCACGTAACATCACAACGCAGTTTGAGAATACCAATTCACCATTCCCATCAGAGGCTTTTGTAGCCGCATATGTGGGCCATTATCTGCCGACGGTCTTCACACATTACATTAAGGGCAAACTATAATGGGGAAAGGGGAACATTCAATTTAATCTTACCCCCTCCATTTTCCCATAAACACCTTAACACCTCACCTCAATTAATGGTGCCTAAGAAATCTCAACCTCACGCTTTGTAGCGTGTAGCAAACGATAGGACGAGCGATTTACAGTTTTTTGAAGAGATTGCATATTGTCTTAATAATGACCAGATATTTCGTGATATTTCCTTATCTCTTTTGAATTTGACTTTTCAATATATTAGAAAACTCACTTGATAAATTGACTAACTTCTTTCGCAAAGGTGCGCGTATTTATCGGCTTACCTATAAATCCGCTGTTAGGTATGGCTGTTATCGCTTCTCTGTGTTCTGCCCTTACAAAAGCAGTCACAAAAACAATGGGAATATCGCATGTCTCTTTGTCTTGTCGCAATATCATGGCGGCTTCGGTACCAAGCATATCTGGAAGCCGCATATCCATAATGATGATATCCGGTTTTTCTCTCCTGGCCATGGCAATTCCGATGGCAGCATCTTCAATTTCAAATACTTCAAAGCCGGCGACCTCCAAAAGGTCTTTTTCCAGCATCCGATTTTTTTCATTATCATCAATGATTAATGCTTTCTTCCTCATCTCACACCACCTTTCTGGATATAATAGGCAAAGTAAACCGGACCGAGGTGCCTTTATTTAGCCCCCCTGATTTTGCAGAAAGCTTCCCGCCGTGCAGCTCAACCACCTTTCTGGAGAGCGGCAAACCGAGTCCGGTCCCCTCAGTTACCCGGGAATGATATGCTTCGAGAAGCTCAATGCTTTGGGGCTGGTCATCAACCACCAAGATTACTGGTTTGTCTTTCATCCTCTTTCTCTTTTGAATTTGACTTTCCAATATATTAGAAAACTCACTTGATAAATTGACTAACTTCTTTCGCAAAGGTGCGTGTATTGATCGGCTTACCTATAAATCCGCTGTTAGGTATGGCGTCTATCTCTAATCTACCTTCTGCCATAACCGAAGCAGTCACAAAAACAATGGGAATATCGCGTGTCTCTTTGTCTTGACGCAATATCCTGGCGGCTTCGGTACCACGCATATCTGGAAGCCGCACATCCATAATGATGATATCCGGTTTTTCTCTCCTGGCCATGGCAATTCCGATGGCAGCATTTTCAGCTTCAAATATGTCGAAGCCAGCGACCTCCAAAAGGTCTTTTTCCAGCAACAGAGCGTTTCTATCGTCGTCGACAACTAATACTTTCTTTCTCATCTCACATCACCCCCACTGTATACAATAGGCAGAGTAAACCGGACCGAGGTGCCTTTATTCAGCCCCCCCGATTCTATGGAAAACTTCCCGCCGTGCAGCTCAACCAGCTTTTTAGAGAGCGGCAAACCGAGTCCGGTCCCCTCAGTTACCCGAGAATATGGAGTATCGACACGGAAAAACCCTTCAAATATTTTCCCCATGTTTTCAGGCGCGATACCGACCCCCGTATCCCAGACCACTATTTCTATCTCGGAATCAGCTTTCTTCGCCCGCATGCCGATTTTACCACCCTCGGGGGTAAATTTAACTGCGTTTGAAAGCAGGTTGTAAACTATCTCTTTTACCTTGAGCTCATCCGCCTCAATATTCGGCAGATCTTCGGCTATTTCAAGCAACATTTCAACCTTCGTTTTACTGACCATATCCGCTAACAGCAGTGAAATCTCATTTAACAGGTTTTTCATGGGTAAGCTGGATAATGCCATCCTCATCTTTCCGGCTTCGACTTTTGCCATATCAAGGATCTGATTTATCAGTAAGAGAAGGTGCTTTCCGCTGGTTAAAACACTATTAACGTATTTCTTCTGCTTCTCATTAAGCGGTCCGAAAGTCTCGTCGTATAATACCTCGGAGAAACCGTTAATGGAGTTAAGCGGGGTCCTGAGCTCATGCGACATGTTGGCCAGGAATTCAGATTTTACCCGAGCGGTACGTTTTAACTCGGTGGCCAAATCCTTTAACTCTACATGGGCTTTTTCCAGTCCAATTTCTATCTCCCTGCGCTCGGTGATGTCCTCGATGGCCAGAAGGATGATCCGTTCCTTGCCCAGCACTCTTTGAATTTGCCGGGCATTCAAAAGCATGATGCGCCTGCCAATGCCGGTAAAATCGTGTTCAACCTCATAGTTGTCAAAGGTTGCCTTTTCCGGAAGGATGGTTTCCAGCAGTTCCCGCAGCTTGGGGATATCCCACTGCTTATTGCCAAGGTCATAGATAAGCTGGCCCACGGTCTCTTCTGGGTTTACCTTGAAGAATTCATAGAAGGAACGACTGACGGAGACCACCCTTAAATCCTGGTCCAGAGCGATTAAGGGTTCACGCACAGTGTTGATGATGCTCTCGGCGTATTCACTGACTTCATCCGCGGCTATTTTAATAACCACCAGTTCTTTCCGGGTCTTTTCCAGGCCGGCTTCTATCTCCTTACGCTCGGTGATGTCCTCGATGGCAAGAAGAATGATCCGCTCTTTTCCCGACCCTCTTTGAATTTGCCGGGCATTCAAAAGCATTGTGCGCCTGCCAATGGTGGCAAAATCGTGTTCAACCTCATAGTTATCAAAAGCCACCTTTTTGGGCAGGATGTCTTCCAGCAGTTCCCGCAGTTTGGGGATATCCCACTGACGATTTCCCAGGTCATAGATAAGCTGTCCCACGGTCTCTTCTGGCTTTACCTTGAAGAATTCATAGAAGGAACGACTGGCGGCGACTACTCTTAGATTTTGATTCAGAGAGATCAAGGGTTCACGCACAGTGTTGATAATGCTCTCGGCGTATTCACTGACTTCATCCGCGGCTATTTTAATAACCGCCAGTTCTTTCCGGGTCTTTTCCAGACCGGCTTCTATCTCCTTACGTTCGGTGATGTCCTCGATGGCCAGGAGGATGATCCGTTCCTTTCCCAACACTCTTTGAATTTGCCGGGCATTCAAAAGCATTGTGCGCCTGCCAATGGTGGCAAAATCGTGTTCAACCTCGTAGTTTTCAAAGGTTGCCTTTTGGGGCAGGATGGTTTCCAGCAGTTCCCGCAGTTTGGGGATATCCCACTGTTTATTGCCCAGGTCATAGATAAGCTGTCCCACAGTCTCTTCAGGTTTTACCTTAAAGAATTCATAGAAGGAGCGGCTGACCGTGACCACCCTGAGATCTTGATCCAAAGAAATTAAGGGTTCTCGCACAGTGTTGATGACGCTCTCAGCAAATTCACTGACTTCATCTGCGGATTTTTTAATAACCTCCAGTTCTTTTCGGGTCTTTTCCAGTCCAATTTCTATCTCCCTGCGCTCGGTGATGTCCTCGATAGCCAGAAGGATGATCCGTTCCTTGCCCAGCACTCTTTGAATTTGCCGGGCATTCAAAAGCATTGTGCGCCTGCCAATGGTGGCAAAATCGTGTTCAACCTCGTAGTTGTCAAAGGTTGCCTTTTGGGGAAGGATGGTTTCCAGCAGTTCCCGCAGCTTGGGGATATCCCACTGTTTATTGCCCAGGTCATAAATAAGCTGCCCCACAGTCTCTTCAGGTTTTACCTTAAAGAAGTCATAGAAGGAACGGCTGACCGTGACCACCCTGAGATCTTGATCCAGAATGATTAAGGGTTCGCGTACGGTGTTGATGATACTCTCTGAGTATTCCTCCGATTTTGTTACGGTTCTTTTCTTAGACATTTTCTGTCTCCTTGCTTTCGGTGATGCCTTGACCGAGTTCATCCCTTATGGGACTGTGGTTTCTCAACGAGTTGCTGACGCAGATCCGCCAGATCTTCAATGTGGTCTTTTTTTGTATCAGTTTCCTTTTCCATTTGCAAGTACTCCTCGACTCACAGCCATTAAAAACAGGGTCTTCTGGGTTTGTTGTGCATAAATTCATTTCTATTTCGGTTCTTTGATAATGGAAGTTATGACTTTGTTTTATTGACCGGGTTGAAAGATAATAAGATATGTATCTTCGATCCCAATTGGGATAATGTTAGTATCGGATTAAAAAGAAAAATAACTGGTGTACAGTTTTTTGAAAACGTTTCCGATTATAATGCTCTGGCAGAGATTACAGAGTTTTTTCAAGAAAAAAAACAAAAAAAGGTAAGTTAAGAATGGGCGCAGAATCATCTCGGTACGGGGTCCAAATGTTTCGCAGATAGCGTAAATGGATTATCCTGAGAGGAATCATCGCAAAACAATCATATAACATGGTATATAGATGATATAAGGAGAAACTGGATTGAAAAACCAGCAATTGTTTCTTTCACTGTGGAGGTTGGAAATAGGGTTGGAAAATGCGTTACAATTAAACAAAAAAAGTTGCGGTATTCATCATAACATATTGAAATTGCTATGGCGTCCCCACGGGGATTCGAACCCGGGTTACCGGCGTGAAAGGCAAGTCAGAAGATATATCTAAGTCACCTGTTTTATTATAAATATTTGATTTGTATTGGAGTATGAGTGCCCCTCTCTGTAATAGCGTGTAAGCGTTTTATCCTCATTTTGAAAAAAAGGACACACATAGGGACACACACTTTAATGCAAACAATACTGAGATACAAGATTCATTGAGTTCTTCCTGAAGTGTTGTTTTTGAAATTTTGACCCTCCACGCTCCATTACAATCGGAAATAAACGAAGAAGCCGCAACCTGTATCGGAGATATTTCTGCACGAGGGATACAAAATGGCAGAAATCTAACTTTGAATGTGGTACAACTTCTGGGGGCAGGTCAGGATGTACACTGAGTGAAAAAGATAAAAGATTATTTGGGAAGAGTCACTCTAAAATTGAAGTGTCAACTTCAAACTATAGGAAGGTAATCCATGAGGCTCAAAATACCCTACTACGCCCAGAGTTCCGAATTCAGCTGTGGTCCCGCTTGTGTGCTGATGATTTTCAAGTTTTTTAACACCCACCTTAAGCTGAATCGCACCCTGGAGTTTGAGGTATGGCGTCAATGCAACATGATCGGAGTAAGAGGTGCAGACCCTTTCGGGATGAGTGTCCCGTTGTTAGATGCTGGCTATGAGGTCCACCTGTTAACGCAACGCAGGAGTATGATCGACCCTGATTTGTGGAGGAGCAGGATGCAGGAACATAGGTTGACCCCAGAAGACGAGGATTTAGCTGTTTTCGGTATTGCCGAGAACAAGAAGCGCGCTCTGGGTCGTGGCTTGACTGTGGTGTACAGCCGATTGACGGTCGAGCGGGTCGCTAAGTCCTTCTATGAAGGGTTCATCCCGATAGCATTGGTACACATGGGAGTGGTACACCAGATGGACATACCTCATTGGGTAGTAGTGACGGATGTCGGAGATGATCATGTAGCCTTCAATGACCCCTATCCTCCCAAAGGGGGAAAGAACATTTGCGTGAGCCGAGAGGAATTCCAGCAGATGTTTGGTAATGTTGGAACTCGGATCGGTCTGAGCCCATCGATTATCTTTATCAGAAACTGCAACCAGTGAAGGAACCGAACTTTGCAAATACAAAGAGGTAAACCCGAACCTTTAAGATTTTATCGTAAGGCAGTAAGACTTCAGCTTCTCAACGGGATGATAGGATTTTTTCGATTTGGCCAGGGCGGCAAGGTCCATATCGCTCTCTTTGTTCATAAACACGTATCCATGGAAGAGTTCCTTCGCACACTCATTGTCCAGAAACTGGTAAAGACCTTTGATGTGGGGATAGGCCTTTTCAAAATTGAGGACGCCCATATCTTGCGTTAAATGGGACATGATGGCAAAGGCGCAGATCTCGCCGTCTATCCGGACACATAACCCTCGCCACTCCAGCTCTTCTATGGTATGGAGCGCCTCAATAACCGCCGACTTCTCACAGGTCATATTTTCCTCCTGATCTTTGTCACATTCCCGCAGATCACACCATTTTTCAAGAAAGTCGAGACACTGGGAAACGTCTTTTTCTGTGATCATCCCCGTGGCCACCCGCTTGTCATGAACATATACACGTGTAAACTGGTGAATCAGATTCCGTTTTTTTGCGTATCGATTTCCCCTGAGTTCGACAAGATCCTGGGTGCGATAGAGATAGTCCTCATACTCTTTCTGCTCAGTGATATCGAAATAAGGATCGAGGGCGCTGTCTCCCACCTCTTGCAGATAATCCCCAGGAACAAAACAGATCCGCCCGCATCCCGTCGCCATGACCAGTTCTTTCAGGGCAACGGGTGTAGGCCGACCATGGCCACCGACGGGCAGAATCATGTATCCTTTGTCGTCATTGTTCCTGCTGTTCTTGATCACGACGATCACCTCGCCATGGACGATCTCGTAATTAGATTCGAAGCAGTTGCCGTTCCAGGCAATGATCGAAGGTAGGGAATAGGTGCTTAGGCGGTGCGGCTGACGTTCAAAGAAGCGCTTCAACAACGGATAGTCTTTTCTGGATAGTGGCTTCATCGCTTATAATCAATCTTTAGCAGCATCGGCAGAGAAAAGGGCATTTCCTTAAATCCTATTTTTCGATAGAAGGAATGGGTGCGATTTTCAGCGATCAAACCGATCCACCGCATGTTGTCACTATAGAGACGACCCACGATTTCTTCGACAATCTTTGTTCCGATCCCCTGACGTCGAAGTCGGGGGAAAACGATCACATCGTGAATATAGGCGTCATTCACACGATCGCTGATTGCCCGACCCATCCCCACAATCTCGTTTCCGTCTCTGACGGTCAGAAAGCAGTGACTCCCCGAAACGATGCGACGGATCAACTCGTGATTTCCATTATCCCGATCATCCCACCAGTCCGCTTCCCGGTATAAGACCGTGATCTGCTCGATTTCCCCAGGATTGGGGTCGGTTATGAATTGATATTTATGCGATATCATGTTGATAATGGTCGATGTACATCTTCCAGACGGCAAATGGCAGAGAGGTGATAACCGGACCTAGGACGAACCCGGAAAAACTGAACAACACGATTCCACCCAAGATGGATAAAAAGATCATGAGGGGATGCATCTGTACGTCCTGCCCCAGGAGAAGAGGCCGCAGGAGATTATCGACTATGCTGATCACTAGGGCGCCGAATGCCACAACGATCATCCCTTTCCAAAGGTGCGTGGTCTCGATAGGTGGCTACCATGGCGAAGCGCCATGACGAACTAAGCATTAATCCGCCTGCCTTTTGTAGAAAACTATCAAACATGAATAAATAAATCAAGGTTAACGTTAAGGTCACCGATCCCATACTTAATGGTTATACGTTTATGATTATAAAACTGATTGAAAGTGCGCATCTTGTTCTAAAAATGCACGATGAAGGTTGAGGGAAGACACAGAGTCCTTCTTGATCCGGAAAATATGCTTAGCTTATTAAGTATGTTTCATCCGGTATTCATTGAGTTGTCAAGGAAACCATGCCTCACGCTTTGTAGGTGTTGTCGAGTCCCCTTTTCATATCCCTTCTTCCTTGTCAGTAAATCGTCAACCTCAATGAAGATGCAGGATTTCAATCCGTTATCAATGATGTTATTTCCTCCATAATTATGGTATGGACAAACTGTTTTATGAAGGACCAAGGCCAACGGATAATGGTTGAAATAGTGTGGCGCTACCGGGAAGTTAGGCGGTTAAAGGAGAACAACAAATCTCAACTTGTTTTATCGGGAGAAACGAGTCTACAGGATTCAAAAATTGATTGACAAAATAAGCTTTCCCCTCTGACTTGAAAGGAGGCAATAAAATGAAGATCCGTCTCTTGCTAATAATCTCATTTGTTTTTATTGCCAGCAGTTGTGGTTATAATATATTGCGTGAAGAGGAAAAGCTTCAGGCAACTGGCCAGTATGCGGAGTTGGCTAAACTCGGGGAATCCAAGACTGCCCATTCTGATAAAATTTCAACAACGGACCTTTATCCCCTTTGCCTTTCTTATTCCAAATTAAAGAATTACAGCAAATTGTTTCCGTGCATCGATAAGCTTGAGGATAACATCAGGAAAGGAGATGACGCGGTTGATGTAGCAAGAGACAGTGCCTTTCTTCGTTTTGCCGGTACTATATCTTCACCTTTTCTTGGCGGTATGAAAGCATTGAAGCCCAACGTCACCCCATATCCCAATATATGGCGAGCGCAGGCGTACATTGAACTTGGAGAATATAACAAGGCAATTGAAGAAGCCAAAAAAGGCTACGACAGAATTCCAGCCGAGCTCCCCGCTCAAATCGATACCGAGCTCAAAATTTATGCTCTTTACACGTTATCTCTGGCCTATGCGTTAAACAAAGATCAGGATCATGCTGAACAGTACCTGAAAAAACTTGAAAATTTACCGATTCCGTATGTTGGAAGCGCTGGGACTGCACCGGAAAAAGAGAATGCAATAGCAAAAGTCTACATTGCGCTTAAACAATATGATAAGGCATTGGAACATCTTAAAGATAATTGGGGTGCTTTCAGATCTCTTACCAATGTGCTCACTGGCGCCAGCTTTGAAGGACAAAGTATCTATATTTTCACCGAGCTTCCCCAGAAATTCATGCTCAACAAATGCCTTTTTGAAACAGGAAAGATAGAAGAAGCCAAGGCAGGCTATGATGCACTTTTGAAATTGCCACAAACCCAGGACAATGGAGAAATCCTCTGGATGATTCTTTTTGACCGTGGCCGTATATCCGAGGCTGAAGGGACTCTCAAGGAAGCGATTACTTACTATCGCCAGGCAATAGACATCATCGAACAGCAGCGCTCGACAATTAACACTGAAGCTAGCAAGATCGGTTTTGTGGGTGATAAGCAAGCCGTGTACCGTCACTTGATTGCCGCCCTGTTCAATGATAGACAATATTCATCCGCCCTTGAGTATATAGAAAGATCAAAATCACGGGCACTGGTGGATATGCTTGCCACAAAAAAGGACTTTGCGGTTCAGGCCGGCAATGAACAGCAGGTACGAGAGCTGCTGGCCATGACAGATAAAAGCGAACAAGAAGCGCTCGTTCAGGATGTCCGTTCAAAAAAGGACAATACCCGCAGCCTGATTATCAAAACAAAAGAGCGACTCCAGCAGCAGGCGTCGGAGCTTGCCTCGCTTGTCAGCGTGACCTCCATGACTGTTGCTGAAATTCAAAAACTCATCCCGGCAGACGAGACTCTTGTCGAATACTACTACACTGACAAAGACCTGTACGCATTTGTCTTAACATCACAGGGTCTGTCTGCCATTCGCCTCGAAAGCGGAAACCTTGCGGAGGAGATTAAAGCCTTCCGTAAGTCCCTCGAAAATGTTTCTTCAGCTTCTTATGAAATGCTGTCACGACAGCTGTTCAATAAGCTCATGAAGCCGGTAGAAGTTTCATTATCCACCCGTAAGCTTATCATAGTCCCCCATGGTGTATTGCACTATCTCCCGTTCTATGCCCTCCATGATGGCAGGGACTACGTCATCGAACGATACAGTATTCGCATGCTTCCGAGTGCCAGCATCATTAATTATTTGCAAAGGCAGAAAGTGACAAAACCTGGAGATATCCTTGCTTTCGGGAACCCCGATCTCGGAGACCCTAAATATGATCTATCTTATGCGCAAAATGAGGCCATAGCCGTATCGAAAACGCTGCCACGCTCTAAAGTTTTATTACGAAAGGACGCAACAGAAACGGCATTAAGAAAGTTTGGCCCTGGATTTAGCTACATCCATTTTGCAACCCATGCGGAATTTGATGCAGATAAACCTTTATATTCTGCCCTCCTGCTTGCAATGGATGCAGAAAATGATGGTAGACTAACTGTCGATAAGCTTTATTCCATGAAACTGAATGCCGATCTTGTTACCCTGAGCGCCTGCGAAACGGGCCTGGGAAAGGTTGCAAACGGTGACGATGTGGTAGGTTTGACGCGCGGCTTCCTCTATGCGGGAAGCAATTCCATTGTGTCGAGCCTCTGGAAGGTTGACGACCAGGCCACGGGAGACCTCATGACGGGTTTTTATAACGCGCTTAAGAAAACCGGTAAACGGGAAGCTTTGCGGCAGGCGCAGTTGAGCGCCCAGAAGAAATACCCCCATCCGTACTACTGGGCTTCTTTTCAACTGACAGGGAATGCGGATTAAGGGATGGATATCTACTATGTTGAAGACGTGTCTGTCAGCGGCAGACGATCTTTTCTCGCATTATCCATCTGAATGCCCGGCGTGTCAGCATCCTCAATCCTATTATGAGAGCTTTGAATTCGGTAGCGAGCGCATTCCCCGTAGCTTGCTGCGGGGTAAGCGAGCGAATGACAAACGATACTGTTCCTTAAGAATCGAAGATTCTCCGCAGCTTGCTGCGGAGAGCTTCAATTACTCCTGAAATTCGGCAAATCGTCATTCCTGCGAAAGCAGGAATCCACTATTATCAAGTATTTCCTAGATTCCCCCGTATCAAGTACGGGGCAGGCTTATCAAGCCCGGAATGACGAATAGAGGAGTTATGCAAAGGTCTCTCTTATTTACAGAGAGGTTGTGAAGACTTGTGTTATCAATTACTGCAACGGTTCTCTTACAGATAGCTATTATTTTTTCATAAAATTTATGGGTAAATTTTACACTTTGTATTCTTCTCAGCGCCATATCTAAGGTCAAGGATTACTATTGAAAGCGAAAGATCACAGCGGCAGATGAAGTGCCTCTCAGGCAAGCGCAATAAGGTACTGATGAGGGCATCTCTTGGCTCTGAATGATCCACCCCCTTTTCTCACATCCGCAGACCCATTTCGTTGATGATAATATTTTTCATGATCTGTGAGGTGCCGCCGCCGATCGTGGTCAACTTGGCATCCCGATATAGCCGCTCCACCAGATACTCCCGCATAAATCCGTATCCCCCGTGGATCTGCACCGCCTTATCAATGACGCGGAGCGACATCTCGGAGCAGAAGAGTTTGGCCATTGAGACTTCCCTGTTGCACCGGATGCCGGCGTCATAGAGGGAAGCGGCATGATAGGCCATCCGCTTACCGGCTTCCATATCCGTCGCCATTTCTGCGATCATATGGTTTATGGCCTGAAAGCTCAGGATCGGTTTGCCGAACTGGATTCTCTCTTTCGCGAACTTGATGGATTCCTCAAGCGCCAGCTCGGCTGCCGTGTAGGCAAGGGTCGATCCCGCAAGTCGCTCCCTTTCAAGCCCGACCATGAGGGCATAAAAACCTTCTCCTTCCTTTCCGAGCAAGTTTTCCCTTGGCACCAAACAATCCTCGAATACAAGCTCAGCCGTATCCGATGAGAGCATGCCCATCTTGTTAAGTTTCCTCCCTACGGAGAAACCGGGCGTGTCCGTCTCGACGAGCAAAAGGCTGATCCCTTTATGTCCCGGCCCACCCGTTCTCACAACGGTGTTGACGACGTCCGCCTGGGTTCCGTTCGTGATGAACATTTTCGTTCCATTAACGCGGTAGCGATCACCGCTGAGAACGGCCCGCGTTTCAATGGAGGCCACATCAGAGCCGTGGTTGGGTTCCGTCATCGCCACAGCGAAGAGCATGTCGCCGCTGCATACGGCTTTGAGATATTTTTCCTTTTGCGCTTCATTTCCGGCGTGTGCCAAAGATGGGCTCGCCATATCAGTGTGGACCATGACACTCATGCTGAATCCGATGGCGCCGGAACGACAAATTTCTTCCCAGAAGACTATGGACATTTTTATGTCGGCATCCTGTCCGCCATATTCGATGGGATAACTCAATCCGAGAAGACCAAGTTCCCCCATTCTTTTGAAAATGGCTTTGTCATAGCAACCCTTGTCCTCCCATTCGGCAACTTTTGGCGTAATCTCTTTCTGAACGAAACGCCTTACGCTGTCACGAAATGCATTGTGTTCATCTGAGAAGAAATAGTCTCTGGCGCTCATGGTATATCCTTTCCGTAAAATGCTTTTCCAAGAAACCGCAAAAAAGCAGTGGTGGGGGCACTTCTATTTTGTCCAGCCTTTCCAGTCTTCCGGGTACTCGATCAACTCAATGGCAATTCCGGAAAAGGACTTGGGATGTAAAAAAACGACTTTGCCGCCAAGGATTTCAAGAGGTTTTTCATTAACCAGCTTGCATCCCTTCTCTTTGAGCCGCATGATCGACTCCCCGATATCATCAACAGCAAAGGCAATGTGGTGTAATCCTTCGCCCTTCGTTTGAATAAATTTTGCAATCATGCCATCCGGGTCCGTCGGCTCCATTAATTCCAGATCCACGTTACCCAATCGCACCATGCGGAAACGCATGCCGAAGGCAGGCACATCAAGAACTTGCCCAGCCTCACCACCCAGAATATCAACTAGCATCTGGGTCGTCTTCTCCAAATCCCTCACTGCTACACCGACTTCCGTGATGTTCTTCAATGTCATTGTTCGTCTACTCCCATTAAGAGGTTATTTTATCAGTTTAGCCGGACATTCCGCCCATGGCCTTCCTAAACACTCATTGCCGGAGCTCTCCTTAATAAAATGAAACTCGCTTGTTGCCAATAGATCAGGGATTGTCTGAGCTGCCATCGTAAGATATGGTGCATGCTATGCTAAGTACATCATTTCATTATTAAGGTGTCATATCGACCGAAGGGAGATATCTTTTAGTTTTACCCTCCCTACTAAGATTTCTCGCTACGCTCGAAATGACAATAGTACATGGAAATTTCCGAACTGTGGCATAAAATACGTAACCGAATTTATGAACCAGTGTACTAAGGTCTTGCGAATTTTAGTATAGATATGCCCCCGACATTGGAGGAGAACTCTTTATCGAAAAGCTACGTCTCAACTAAGGCCTCCGCTGCGATAGCCCTGACATGCTTCTGAATTGTTTCCAATTTGTCGAACGATCGAAAAACGGCCTTCACGCCCAGTTCTCTGATTATCTTTTCTTCCCTGTCTGATATAATCCCTCCTACAACAACGGGGATGCTCACAATTCCGTTTGCCTTCATCTCCTGGAAGAGCGCTCTTATGACCATGTCCGGTGCGGCCTGCATGATCCTGTAGCCAATCAGATCGACATCTTCGTTCAATGCTGTCCGTGCAATTGCGACCGGCGTTTGAATTCCACCTATGACGACTTCCATGCCCGCGTTTTTTAATGCATTTGCGATGACCCAATACCCCCGCTGATGATACCAGTCATCGCGACTCAATAAAACGCGAAAAATTCTTTCCATTTCGCTTTACCTCCTGTGGTTAGGCAAGAACATGTGGGGGACTGCAAACATAAGGCCCTGCTCCCGGCTGTCGAAATACATCTGCCTTGATTTTTGCAAACTCACCACGGGTCATACCGCATTTCACGGCGTCAATTAATGCAGGCATCATATTCTGCTTGGATTCCATGGTTTCGATCAACGCCATTTCAGCATGTTTCAGCTTTCCCGGTTCACGTTCCTGTCTGACTTTATTCAACCGCTTGATTTGCTTGTCCACAAAGGACGGATCGTATTCATATAGAGCTTCAAAATGGGCATGCTGCTGAAGAACCTTCAGCGCTTCCGTTTGAATATCTTTTTCATCGATCAAGGTATTGACGCCCACCAGCAATTTCTCGCCTGAATCATATTCTTGTTGGTTCTTCATTGCCGCACTTCTAATTTCATCGCACATCCAGTTCCAGGACTGGAAAGCCCCGCCCATATCCTGAATGCTGTCTATGAGCTGGATTGTTTCTTCCTCAAGCTTGTTGGTGAGCCATTCGACATAGTATGACCCACCGAGAGGATCGATCACTTTCGTAAGATCCGTTTCAAGGTCGATGATCTGCTGTGTTCTCACAGACAGGGATGCTGAAAATTCTGTGGGGATGGCCAAAGCTTCATCGAAGGAATTCACGTGGAGAGACTGAACACCTCCCATTATGGCTGCCATGGCGTATATGGTACTTCTAATCAGATTGTTAAAAGGCTGCTGAATGGTCAGTGTTGGGGCGTATGTCTGGCAATGCATCCTGCACATCAAAGAGAGCGGATTCTTTGCACCATACCGTTCGCGAAATATCTTGGCCCAGACCCTTCGCAGTGCTCGAAATTTTGCGACCTCTTCAAAAAACTCGGGGCCGGAATTTACAAACCATGTGATCCGGTGCAAAAAATCATCAATGTGGAGTCCTTTCGAAATCAGCCGGTCACATCCCGCCATGGCGGTGGCCACACCAAAAGCGATCTCCTGGACAGCGGTGCATCCCCCCTCTCTGACATTGCGCATGTCAAGATACCCCGCGTTGAACAGCGGAACATTCCTTGCGCAATATTCGATTATATCCAGACATTCGGTTTCGGGTCTCACCCAGTTGGACATTCCTCCCCTGAGTTCTCCAAATGGGATCCCGCGTCTTTCGGCAATGGCCAGATAACAGGCTAAGGCATAAGCATTTGTAGAGATCATGTGAACGGGATACTTCATCATGTCAATCCCGTCAAAAAGGGTTTCATAATCGAAGAGGGTATCGAGAGCGACACCCCCTTTGCCCACCAAACCGACGACTCTTGCACTGTCACTATCGGCGCGATTGCCGGATCCGTCATCCGGAACGACAGAGAGGGCATTGGCGCCTTGTGCCAAAAGGAACTTCCACCTTTGGTTTGTTTCCTCAGCCGTACCTAAACCCGTGACTTGCCGTATATGCAGGCCGCGTGAGAGGTATCCCGCAGGAAACACACCACGGGTATATGGGTATTGGCCGGGGAATGAGACGTCATCAAGGAAATCCGTTTTCTCAATGTCTTTTGGTGTATAGAGGAATTTAACAGTAATGCCGGAAAAGGTTTTACGCTCTGTTTCAGCGCCAGGCATGCGACTAAAGATGTTTTTGAGCTCATCTTCATATCGCTTCTGAATGTCTTGCAGTTTCTGCATAAATTCATTGTCGTACATCATGCTATCCCTCCCGATACTTCATCTTTTCTTTTCTCCCCTTCTGCTCAGCATCTCAAGCTGCCATGATCGCTTACGGCTTCGCACCTTTTAGCACTTTAGAAAAACAGAATAAGAGATAATCAAGGACTTCCTGCTCCGTATGGTATGGTAGTATATTCCATCCTCGAAGCGGAATAATCCACAGATTTGACGCAATCATATTGGCGAAAAGGTGAGGGTTTTCAAGTTTGAAAGCGCCTGTGTTGATCCCTTTGACTATGATCGATTCAATAATGCCGACGACTTCCGATTCGCGTTGCAAGACCTTCCGTAGATTCTTCTTTCCCAGCGACCTGGCCTCAGTCAATATAATTAGGGCTTCTTCTTTCATCTGGCAGGCCGTCTTGAACAACTCCGTAATGGCAGCAACCAATTGTTCCTGGGGTTCATGGTAATCCCTAAAAGTTCTCTCAAAACATTCGTGAATACGTTCAAACATGTTCTCATGGATAAAAATGAGTATGTCTTCCTTCTTGTCGATGTAATTGTATAAGTTTCCGATACTCATTCGAGCGGAGGCCGCAATCTCCCTCATTGAGGCTGCATGAAATTTCTTACGTTTCAAAACTTTTAATGCACCGCGACAGATTTGCTGTTGTCTGAATTTTGCTTTATCTTGCTTTTCTCGATTTATCTTGCGCATAACGTATTCCTTATAGAATGAACGTTCATTTACTTATATACCATCAGATAGGGGAACTCAATATTTTAATGCTCAGTGCTAAGAAAAAATCAGAAAAAGATTCTTTACGGCTACCCGGCGCGACTCGAACGCGCCGCACACTCTTCCCGCCCCCTTTGACAAAGGGGGCCACAGGGGATTTTAATTGAGAGTTATTGTCATTCCCGCCCCTCCATTGTCATTCCCGCGAAAGCGGGAATCCAGAATTATATTGTCCTTTCTTCCCGCCCCCTTTGACAAAGGGGGCTACAGGGGATTTCAATTGGGGGTTGTTGTCATTCCCGCTGATTTCTCTGTCATTCCCGGCTCGATCGGGAATCCAGTGAATTGTCATTCCGAATGAATGTGAGGAATCTATTATGTGCCTTTCTCCGGAGGTAAAAAGATTTCTCGCGGAGTTTCCCCTGAGTAAAACCAAAGGGCTCGAAACGACAATAGTACATGGAAATTTCCGAACTGTCGCATAAACTACGTACGCGAATTTATGAACCAGTACTCATGATAATTATTTCTTGGTAATGCCGCCATTTCTTTGCTTGACATTAATAAACAAATAGTTTACTATTTAATCATGCTTCGATCTTTTCGGTGTAACGAAACAGAAAAGATTTTTCGTCGGGATTTTTCTCGTAAATTCCCTGGCGATATTCAAGAGCGGGCATTCATGAAACTGAACGCCATTGATGCGGCCATTGAGATTCAGGATTTACGGTTTCCGCCCTCAAATCGACTGGAAGCTTTAAAAGGGAAGCGTAAAGAGCAATGGAGTATCCGCATTAACAATCAATGGCGAATCTGTTTTAAGTGGTTAGACGGACATGCAGAAGATGTAGCAATAGAGGATTATCACTAGCGGAGGTGTAGTATGGTCAAGAAACGTATTCCACCGGTGCATCCAGGTGCATATCTAAAAGAGTTACTGGATGAGCTGGGGTTGTCGCAATATCGCCTTGCGAAAGATATTGGTGTACCCGCCATGCGTGTTAATTACGTCGTGAATGGAAAACGACCAATAACCGCCGAGCTTGCGCTGCGTTTGGGTCGGTATTTTGGGCAGAATCCGCGTTACTGGCTGAACCTTCAAAGCCGATATGACATGGATACGGTGGAAGATACCCTATCAGACCAAGTAGCACGGCAAGTTCGACCACGTGCGGTTGCTGTGTCATAACTTCCTTGATCATTGCCGCCACCCACAGAAACCTCCAGGACATGGTCAGGGCAAATCAATTCCGTGAGGACCTGTGGTTTCGCATAAATGTATTTCCCATCAGGGTCCCGCCCCTAAGTACATCATTTTATTATTAAGGTGTTATATCGACTGAAGGGAGATATCTTTTAAGATTTCTCGCTGCTCCTTCGCGATGCTCAGGGCTTCGGCTCACCGAAATGACAATAGTACATGGACTGAGAAGCAAAATGAAAAAACTGGGAATTCCCTATGGAAGAAAACGTGGTTGATTCCGCAGGCAGCGCACTTCCCGCCGCTTGTTAAGGATAAGGCCCTTTGTGAATAACTGGCTATAGTGGACGCGATCCGCGACGGGACAGCCCGTGAATGAGAAATCGCCATCAGGGAACTGAAATTGTGGTTAGGTTCGGCACTATCATTAACAAAGACATCAATTGCGCCCTATTGTAAATTGCGGCTGATCACCAGGCGCTGGATCTCCGACGTGCCTTCCACGATCTGGAGAATCTTACTATTCTTATAGTAGCGCGACACGGCATATTCATTCATGAAGCCGTACCCTCCGTGTATCTGGAAGGCGTCGCTGGCGCACTTCTCGCACATCTCCGAGGCAAAGAGCTTTGCATAGGCGGCCTCCAGCGTATGAGGCATCTTATTGTCCTTCAGCCATGCTGCCTTAAGGTACATGTTCCGGGCAAGCTCGATGTGCATGGCCATATCGGCGAGCTTGAATGAAACGGCCTGGAAACTGTATATGGGTTTCCCGAACTGGACCCTTTCCTTGGCGTACTTCAGCGATGCTTCAAGGCAGGCCCGGGCCATTCCCACAGACATGGCCGCAATGCTGATACGGCCCGTCTCGAGAACGGCTAAATGCTGGGCGAAACCCTTGCCCTCCTGCCCGAGGAAATTGGCTGCGGGGATACGGCAGTCCTCGAAAATGCACTCGTGGGTCGCCGATTGCTGCCATCCCATCTTGTCATACTTCTTACCGAGGCTGAAGCCCGGCGTCTCCTTGGGGACGATGAAGGTGTTGATCGTATCTTTCTCCCCTTCCTTCTGCCCCTTCGTCCGGGCCGTAATAATTACCATGGAGGCGTTGTCGAGACCGATATTGGTGATGAACTGCTTGGTTCCATTGATAACCCACGCGTCACCGTCGCGCAATGCCGTGGTCTTTGTGGCCCCGGCATCGGAACCGGCTCCTGGCTCCGTGAGGCCAAATGCCCCGATCTCCTTTCCCCGGGCCATGGGAATAAGCCACTTCTCTTTCTGGTCTTTCGTGCCAAAGACATATAGTTCCTGGGCCACCACGCTGGTAGTCACATCCAGCAGCCCGCCGAGTGTAACCTCGCCGCGTGAGATCTCCTCGATGCATATATGCATGCCGACCCAATCGCCCCCACTTCCGCCATATTCAGAGGGAAACGGAATCCCCATCATCCCGAGGTCGGCCATCTGGGCCATGATCTCATAGGGATACTCTCCCTTTGCCTCCAGTTCTTCGGCCTTCGGCGCCACGACATTATCAACGAATTTTCTCGTCATATCTTTTATCAGTTGCTGTTCTTCTGTTAGTCGAAAATCCATGTCTATGCTCCTTGTTTCTTTACACCTCTGACTGGCGGCTTCTTATGGAGCCATGTAAAAGTTCTTCCTCAGGCTGTTTCTCAGCTCTCCACGCAGGTCGGGGTGCGCAATGTTGATCAGTGCCTCGCCCCGTTCCCGCCTTGTCTTATACCGGAGGTTGGCGATTCCGTATTCCGTGACCACATACTGGGCAAAAAACCTCGGGACGGTGACAGGCGTCCCCAGAGGTAATTCGGGAGTGATGGCCGAGACAAAAGAGCCGTCTTTCAGTTTTCTCGAAGAGAAGAGCAGGGTAATCCCCTTGCCTCCCTTTGAATAGAATGTGCCGATCATGAAGTCGAGCTGTCCTCCCACACCGCTCACCATCCGGTGACCGATCCCTTCGGAGGCGATCTGACCGCTGAAATCGATCATCAAAGCCATATTGATGGCCACCATGTCGGGATGCTGCGCGATAAAGGCGGGGTTGTTTGTATAGGATGAAGGATAGAACTCGCAGAGAGGGTTTTCATGGACGTATTCGTACATGGTCTGATCGCCCATGCAGAAGGTGGCGACGGTGACCCCCTTGTGGAAGGGTTTTCTCGCGTTGGTAATGATTCCCTTTTCCACCAGTTGGGGAAGGCCGACGGGAAACATCTCTGTAAGGACACCGAGGTCGCGCTTTCCGTCCAGACCGGTCACGACAGCCTCCGGAATCTGTCCAAAACCCATCTGGAAGGTATCCCCGTCCTGGATCAATTCGAGGACATATTCTCCGATTTTCTTTTCCCTCTCGCCGGGTACGGCCCTTCCCACCTTCGGCATCGGCGTGGAATTTTCCACGAAAAAGTCAAATTCGGAAATGTGCATCCAGTTATTGCCGAAAATGGTCGGCATCTGGTCGTTGACTTCACCTATGGCAACCCGGAGTTTTCCCGATGCCCGTCCCTCGCGTATGCACTGCATGTGATAAAAATTTGACAGGCCCAGATTAATAAAGCCGTGGGCATTGGGCGGCGTCACCATGCAGATAAAAACGTCCGATAGCTTTGCGTATTTATCTCCTCCCTCCGAACTCATGAGAGGAAGATAGTCGGGAAGCCGTGATTCAATGATTTTGCGGCTTGCGGCGGTCCCGAAACAGGGATCAAAATTAATGTGGCCGTCGATTCCCTTCATAAACTCGAGATCGTAAAGCTTCGATGCACGAACGGGGACGGAATCGCAGATCCGTACTCCCTTCAGTTCCTTCCAGCGGTCCAGAATTGCATCAAACATTGCCGGCGAGCAAGAGCCGATCGCAAGGCCGATCCCCACAAAATCACCGGACTTGATCTGTTTTGCTGCCTCCGCAAAGGATACCACCTTCTTCTTGTATTCCTCCCTCCAATCCATACGGCACCTCCCTTTTGATTTTTGTTCTGTTTGAACCTCCCACAAACTCTGGACCTTGTATCACTTCTTAAAAAAAGCTCTGTAATTTGGTACTGTCGCGACTCGAAAAAAACAAGAATTAAAAAGAGTCTAAAATCCGCAGATTGTTAATTATAAATTCGAATATATCTGGAAAGATGAAAAGCGGCTAAATGCACGTCACTGTCATCAAGAATAGTTGGCTGTTCTTCGATAAATGATGGAAGAGCTTTCGGATTTAATACCCATACAGTTTCCTTTAAAGAGTTCGGCATAGGTTGAACGTACCATCCTGGGAATACTACTACAGGCATAACGAAACAACTTTTGCCTGTACTCTCTTTTAATAACGATTGAAGCCATGTGGCTTCTGCTTTCGCTTGTATGATAGGCTCAGTGCCCAAGAATTGATCACCAGCGATAATGTTCTCACCTCTAAAGCTGATTTCACCGCGTGCCGGCTTACTGAGAGTTTTTGTCTCAACAACATAAATACCACGGGACGAAAGAATTACGTGATCAAGATTGAAGTCTCCAGCTACAATATCGTGATATATGAGACATCCTTCACTCCGTAATGTTTCAAGGCACTCAGCGACAATCCGTTCACCATCTCTTCCCAATTTCAGCGTCCGGATAATGGGGCGAAGTGATAATAACTTATATGAACAATAAGAAGAAACAAGAACGGCAGTAATGCTGCTAAACCATGGATCTATAGGACTCGAAAGAAACCAACGACACCAATCAAGTACCGCAAGCAGAACGAATAGTGCGGCAGGCCAATAATATTTCACTATTTCATCATCTTGCAGTCTTATCAATTCATCGAGAGACTGCCCAGGTACGTGGAGTGGTTTATAAGGAAGTGGAGATTGCTTCGTTTTCATGTGTGACGCCCTCCGAATAAAGGGTAAACGTGACCAGTGCCGCCATCAAGGCCCTTCCGACTAAGGACAACGCGTCTTGGTAGTTCCATCGTAACCAGCCCTTTCATTCACGGGTGGTTTGGCCGAACGTTCTTCAAGCCAAGCAATGAAGCGGTCGGCCAATTCGTCAGTGATATCGAGGAATGCACCCCTGAGCCCATTAGCATGTCCATTCACTGTCAGTCCGAACACCGCATAACTGTCGATCCCAGTTTTGTCATGTTGTGCCTCACGCAGTATCTCCAAGGCCTCTTCGTCGAGATCAATGCCTTCTCCCTGCGCGAAGAAGCGGTTCTCGATCAGCATGCAACAGTCGCGGTCGAAAGCCTCCCATGGATTACCGTGCTGGAGTATCAGCCTCCGCCGGTCCACGCGGACGTTCTGCCTTGCTGAATTCGACACCAAGTCCGAGATCCATGCCCCGCCCTCGATGTGCTCGTTACTGACATGCTCATAACCTATCAGTTTCCCCTCCTCCAATAGTGGTCGCACATGCAAAGGGGAGTCTCGGTCATCGCGAAGCTTACGGAAGCGGTTACCCCGCAAGCGCCTGTCCGCGTCACAGAACGTCATGACCTCGGATATCCTACCCCACCACACTACTTTGCGTACCCGTTGTGAATTCCCGCCATTTACGCCAACAATGAAGAGTTGGTCTATCACCGTGGCGTGACTGTTGTCAATTCCAAGGAACTGGCTCCGAAGGCGTTCACGCATTCGTTTCTTGCACGGGCCAAAAAAAGTCAAGTCACCATCTACTCGCCAGGGCACAGAACAAAGGATGTTATCCGGGTCCTTGCTCGCTGCAACCGAATACATCCAGACATTAGTCATAGTCTCTTCCTTCCTGAATTGGCTAACGATGGAGCTAATCGGCGATGAACTGTTTTGCAGGGAAACTGTTGCAAAAAAAGTTCCTTCCATTTCAAGAACCACCGCAGGGTCTGTCCGTGTTGAGCAATCCGGTGGACGTGCTCATTTCTTTATTTGATCTATCAATTCTCTTAATTTCTTAAAATCTTCCTGCTGATATTTCATTGATCTGCTTATCAAACCTTTCGGACTCCAGTGGCATAATGGAAATGCATATCTGTTGTACCATTTGAAGTGGTTCCCAGCGCATTCAGTTATCTTCAAGCAAGGATGTGGTTCAATAAAATATAACGATTTTAATGCTGCGTTGCCAACCGCTGCAACAATGGGTGGATTGATTACATCAATAATTCTTTTTACGAATGATGAACAGGTTTTAATCTCACTATTTTTCGGCTTTCTCATTTTGCCATCATTCGTCATCCCAGCATGGAGAATTGAATTAGTCACAAAAAAATCTCTCAGACTAATTCCAGCGTGCTTCCGTAATGCTGCACCATTCTTCGCCGTTAAATCGTAATTTCCACCTGATTCTAGATTGCCGGTCTGCGCTGCCCCGCCCTTAGCAATGCCTGGTGACTCCATAATGAAAACGATCTTTGCGTTAATGCCGCCTTCTTCTTTCGAGTAATATGCGACAGGAAATTTAACACCAAAATTTTCGTATATCTTCCGAGGAGGTATTGTAGGGCACGCTTGACACTGTTGAGCTTCGGAATATATCTGATCAAGTGAATTATGTATTTGCATTGTGAAGTACTCTTAGAGGAAATGCAAAAAAATGAAGGCATAAACCATGATAATTGCCGGATAGCATATTATTTCAATGTGAAACATACATGAATCTTATTGACATGTCTATTGTTTCATTCAGGAAGTAACAGCGTGCCTACCCATAAGGACTTCTGGCCGGAGCGGGTGAGGCCTGTCCTCCTGGGAATAAACCCGAGCACGCTAAGAAGCAAAATGAAAAAACTCGGGATTGCCTATGGAAGGAAACGTGGTTGAAACTATTTTGTGGCTGGCACTGGGTTACACATCATATGGCTTTGTGCCGCGGCACTTAGGGTAAGCTGAACAACCCCAGAACCTCTCGCCAACGGTTACGCCCCTCTTTGCTGTGCGTAACACCATCGCACTGCCGCAGAGCGGGCAGAGATTATCATCTGACTTATTTCCATCTGGCATTGCCTTCTTTCGTACCTCTTCAATGACCTCGATCAATTGACGGCCATCAAGTAAGTCAAGTGGTTTGCCTTTCGCGAAATCTTGTGCCTCTCGCGTGAAGGAGCCTGATGAGATAAGAATCCCGCCGCTTGCACTTTCAGCCATAACCACTCCATAGAGTTCCCGCACCAGCTTCACTCCAACTTTGTCCATTCTCCAATGCTTGCACTGCACTAAGAATTTCTCGCCACCTTTTCTCAACACCAGATCAACTCCTCCATCTGCCCCTCCTCCACCAGTTTTTGTCACACTGAAACCCTTTCTTCTGTATGCTTCGCCGACAAGCTCTTCAAACTCCTGCCAACTGACTGTGCGCAGGGTACCGATACCCCTTTGCCGTTCAAGCAACTCACCTTTTCGCCAAGCATTAAACGCTGAAGCGGCTGCAGCAACGAGAAAGACTAGTGCGACTACAGGAGCAAGATGGGGTGCTCCAATCGAGACAGCCTTAATAAAGAGGTTCTGAGATGCAGATGTAATTGATGGTATCCAATACTTCACTAAAGGGTAAGATATAATTGCGAGGATTATATTGACCCACCACGGAATCGCTACCAAGTCTTCCAGGATTGATTTGTCTCGTCTTGCCACGTATGAACCTCCTTAGTTCATGACAAGATATTGCATCTTAGGTTGAAACAGAACGGAAAAGATATATCAATGATTATTGTTTGTAAGCGTGCAGGATTTGCTTTCCATCCACTCCTTTACCCTGACCCAGTCTGCTATCTGTTCGGGCATTGAGCGGTTCCGATTAACGCTGCTGGCTCCGCAGTGGTAAAGGGGAAAAAGAGCCGTTGAATCTGCCAATTGGTAAGGCGAATGTTTCATTATCTCTGACATTGTGCCATCCTTCGGATATCCGATATCATAGAGATTAAGAATCCAGTCACTCACTTTCTTACCCAATGCAATAATTGTCACGGGTCTTATGATCTCGACAAGCGGCTTAAAGAAACCTCGAGAACAATTAATGAACCAATCATCTTTTACTGGAGCCTGAAGACCACCAGACTTGAGACAAAGAATCAGGTTTGTAAAGAAGGCTATCTGTGCTTGATGTTCGTGTGGCTTGCCGATTTGAACGCCAATAGACCCAAGCAGTCTCTGTAAGTTTTCGTTGGTAGGATTACCGGAAGGCTGATCTGTCCCCTGCCACTTTTCAAAATACTGCGTGTCGCCCCAATCCTGTCCTACAACAAGTAACTGAGCATCCAGGCTGCCTTGCCAAAGGGACCACGGTCCAATTTCTTCCGAATCATACGATCCGCCAGCAACTATGGCAGGATTGAGCAGGTTGCTATTACAGAGCCTACAACTCTTTCGTCTTTCGACCAATCGTTTGTATTCTTCTATTTTTGGCATATCCTCTGCTACCTATAAGTGTTCAGTGGAGGGTATTCATAATAGCTAAGGATTTCGGATCGAGAACGTAACGACCGAAATAAACAGCCGCCGGGAAACTGTTGCAACTGGCCCGGATTGACTTCTGGGCTAAATCGTAACCCCCAAAACCGCGTCTTGCAGTCTGCTTGATTGGGTTGTTAGGCCCTATCGATCGATGAAATCGCTGCTATGTTGTTTGTCTTGCACGGGAAGTGGAAGTTTCTGGATATAAGAGTTCGCAGCGAATCTCATATCGCTTTCGTTCAAGCTCAATAGGGATGAATTTCGAGCGGATCTCATTGGGAATAGGGATATATATTTGATTCCTCAGTACAATGGTGCACGTAAGGAATGTTTTGCCACCAGGAGTATCGGACAGTAATTCATTTCCGAGTAGCTCGTAGTAAAGCCCAAACTCTCCCGAATGGTGCTGAAAAATATAGAGAGCCTTCTGCCCGCCCCATACGATTTCGGTTCGATGGGGCTGAAGAAAGAACTCCCCTCTGTCCTCTCGCACACGATCGGTGAGGGCGAGGAAACATCGATAACCTTTCAACGGAGTTTCAGTCTCGTCAATTATAAGTAACTTGGCTGCTGACGTTGTCTCAAGGCGCGTGATGGCAGGCAAAGCCTCTGGTTCTTCGAGAATATCTTCTCTTGTTATCTGTTCCATCATTCTTTCATTATCCAATACGTCGGGGATGACATCGGCTACCCTGGTGGTAGCGGCGCGGTCCACGAACTGCACGTTTGTCCTAACGACTGCGGTTGATTGTCTTGCGGCATCGGTCATTGTCAACTTACCATCAAGAAAATCCTGCCAAATCTCACTAAGACTGCCAAGGTCGGATTTCTCATACTCGAATATTTCCCGTGGTCGTCGTATTGCCCGCAAAAAGGCTTCTGCCCCTTGCCGCGTGCTGCTCGGTACCAGATTGGAGATCTTCGGAAATATCATATTGCGTACAAAATCTTTGGCAACTCCACTCAATGATGAAAAATCCTCGTCGTACATCTTCAGCATCATTGCGACGGTCGCGCCTGTATTGTCGAGCACGATGTTGACTGGTCTGCGTTCTGCATCAATTAATATGGGAAGGTTGTGGGAGATTTTCCCATACTGAACATCTGTCTCGACGAAATAATCCGATTGCAGGATACTTATGATGCGAAAAGCGAAAGCGGATTCCGCCATCGTCCAATTGGGTTTGGGTTTCTGATCCAGAACCCGAGGGACATCCTCAATCAGCTTCGCATTGCAGTATGCCTTCAAAAAGGCGAGTTCGCATTTTCTCCTTGGTTGACTAGTTGATACCACCACTAACGGTTGTTCTTCTGTGGCGTACTGAGCTATCAATGACTGATTTGACCCTTGAAAGTAGTTCATCGGGGTTTGCTGGGTACGCTCGCTTAGCAGACCCAAGCGGATTGATTGATTCTCAGGTTCGAGCCTTATCGACAGATTGGAGCAGAGATCATATCTACCATGTTGTGTTACCCATTGCATGAAACTTGTGCTGAGATTGGATAAATCTGTCTTCGCTATACGCTCAGATGTATACCTGTCGCACTCTGTCACGATAGTTTGAAGCAATTGCATGCTGTCAGTTGTAACTGCTTCTCTACCGGCAGTGGGCTCGAGTACTGAGAGATTGGCAATTCCGCCGAAACCATAGGTCGAGCTGATACCGGCCTTGGCCAGGGCAAACCGACTTCTGAAAGTGCTGATTTGATGCATACCTTGGCGCAGGAGGATTTCACCCGTGATGGGCATGTCGGAATAACGAATGTTCTTTAGACCTATCCATACTTCACCGGTGTTTGCGATGGATAGTTCGACGTCAGCCGTGAGTAGCGAATTCAGCTTTATATCCGCCTCACTCTTTGCCACATCCGACGGTGGCTTCACGACAGCAGTTTCGAACGCTTCCTTGCTCATAACGTTACCATTCACCAGCACCGGAATATCCAGAAATCGTACAAATTCCTTAATGTAGTTCGACGCCTCGGCAACGTTAACAGCTGAGTGTGGCTGAATTTTCGCTACCACCGTAGTCCCGAAACTTCCCAAAGGTTCTTCTCTTATCATTTCTATACAATCTTTCGAGGCGGAAAGCGTTTCTCTCTCAGCATAACATCTCGTGCGCTGGCCATCTGTAGCAGATTCGGTCACCACGGTCAATGTGCTGGCAATGCCAAAGTTTGCCATGGCTCCGATACCGAAGGTTCCCACTACGCCAGCGGCCCGGGCTTCGGGGTTGTTCTTTCCGCTTGATCCGGCGCGCCAATAATGATTGACCAGATCTTCTCGAGTCATCCCGATACCGTTATCGGTTATGGTTACTTCTCTTTCTGATATTGATATCGAGATATTGGGTTCAAAAGACTGGCCCAGGTGCTTTCGTTGTAGAATGGCATCGTAAGCGTTCTGGCAATTCTCGCGCAAGAGTGCCAAAGGAGACTGGTATATCTGCCTGGCAAGTAACTCAATAATTTTGTCCATTTCGACGTGAAACGGAATACGTTCGGACTTATTCATCCTGATATTCCTTTCTCAGCCCTAAACCAACCCTCTATCTCACTGATCGTGATTCTCGGGATTAATCCTGCGGCTGTTACCTCTCTAAGGATCGCCTCACCTCCTGGCCAATCCTTGATCTCTGCTTTAGCCCGGAGGCTGTAAGCGAGTTCCTGGGAGTCCAGAGGCTTGCGTAAATGCTGTGATAGCTTCTCCCACATCTGGCCTTCAAACAATGCCTCGCTCATAAGTTTTCTTCGATAATCGGAAGGTATATCGGTATCTCGCTCTATGAGCGACACCGCCTCCGAGCATTCTTTTGCCTTAATTAAAGTCTCAATGCGCTCGACCTTTGCTAGGACATGGCCGCCAGAACGCCCAGTGTTCACCATCGGGGCTGGTGGTGTTGTGGACCATTCCAAGTCAACGTGACTAGTGCCGCCAAGGGCAGTCAGTCTTCCGCGCGTAAAGATGCCGGATGTGAACATTTCTCGAACATGCAAGCGACCCGTGGTATAATTATCGTATATCTCAATAATGTTATATTGTCGATTGACGCCTATTGGTAGCTCGTTCGGTCCAGCGCACAGTGACCCAGCGCCCACGACAGACATGCTATGCCGTCCTGAAGCATATACTGAAAGAGGGGAAGCGTCTGCCCTGTGTCGATGTCCGTGCATACCGATCCGATATCCCTTGTCTATCATCAGTTTTATACTATCAGCATCTACATAATCAGAACGTCGTGGCGGACCTTGTACATCATGATGCCATATAGCCATCCTTAGCGAATAGCCTCGCCGAATCGCAAGCAATTCCATATGGCTTTGGGCAATAGCATCCGCAGATATTTCTCCGATGGTATTGAAACAATCGTTATTTGCGCAGGAGTTGAATGTGCACACAGCTATTCTACCGTCATCAAGTTCAAAGAGATTCCAAGCGCGGGTTGGATCGACCACAAAAGCAAGCGAAACTCCGTCATAAAACTCCTTATAGAACTCACAGAAGTACGTGAACCGTTCATTGTACATAGTCTGATTCGTAATTTGCAGTAGTTCTAGGGTATCCCAGGACCACCGATAGCAGCTATCGGGAAGTGCCAACAACTTTGAGACTTGCTTTCCATTGTGTTCAACACGTCGCATCGACTGGAATGCCATATTCCAGTCCACATCGTGATTTCCAGGAGCAATGATGAGCCTTGATCGATCGCCATCAAGGAAATTTTCGACAAGACCTATCATTAGCTCTAGGGCTACATCGTATTGACTTGCCAGTTTAGCAGGATAGTCAGAGGACCCTAGCGGAAGACCCTGAATAAGATCGCCAGTGACAATGATTGCATTCGGAAACGAGATGGCGGGGGATTCTTCCTGAAACCTCTGATAGTCAGCTAATAGGCAAGAAAGCAACTCGCCATTTGAAATGTAGGCGGCCTCCGAGCGATGCAGATCGGAAATGTGCATTATCGTGTACATCAGCATCTCCACAGTGACCGTGCAACTGTGATTTTCGAGGGGAAAAGCTTCTACTAACTGAGTTGATTCATTAAGCTTGACAGCCAGTTTTTATACTGATCATTCCTGACTGCTTGAAAAAAGTCATCGTAATCCGAGGGTGTAAGAAATTTGAAATAGTACTGTTGAGTAACATTTTTAATTGTAAGTACTTTATTCAATTCCTCGAAATGTCTTCGACCGTCTCTATACTTAGCAGCATTTTTCTTATTATCATCGCCGTCTTTCTTGATTTCCACGACAATAATGTCATTCCCCTTTTTCAAGAAGAAGTCAGGATTGAAATTTTCCTGCTTGGTTTTCGTACGCGCCTTCGTTTCCGGCTTGTACGAATAAGGGAAAGAATAAAAGGATTTGTCGGGATTCTTGATAAATGAATCAATGAGACCCGCGTGATCGTAGATCTTTTTCACAAACTGATGTTCCGGGGCATATCTCACGTAAACAATACCAAGGGGGGTTTTGAATTTGTCCTCTTCAATAGAACGAAGATTATCTTTCAGATATTTCAAATCACTTATATCAATATTATACTTCTTCATGTCCTCCGATATTTTTTCAAAATTAATGCTTTTCTCAACCATAGACTGAAATAAGGCTCTTTGATCCCCTGTCAGCCAATCTTCACTTTTTTTATTATAAAACATCATGCCTTCTTTCTTAAGCGCTCCTTCGTTGAAAGACTGAATAGGCATAGATTCTATTTTGATTTCTTGGATATCATTTGATCGCATGCTCATCCGAGGATTTTCTTCATGCAGTTTGCGCATGGTAGGTCCGAAGGCCTGTTGCAGTTTGAGATAATTCTCTCTGCTTAAAAATGTGGCGTCCTGGCCATTATCTTTTAGTTCCTTGATGATTTTGTCTTCGATTTTCTTTCTTGGCCATCTGATTGCCAGTTCTGGAATCCTGCTTTGTTTCAAATAGGCATGAAGATAGGTGGCAGCAGCTCCTATCTCATAGATCCCCTGGGTATAGATTTCAAAGCTGTATTCCCCGGATTCGACGAATTTATCGACGCTGGTGTAGCTCCTACTCTGGGGCACAAAGCCAAAGGTCTTAGGATCTGCCGCAGGTTTATTCTTGGTTTCTGTTGTGGTCTTTACAGGCTCATAAGAAAGATTATGCAATGGAAAAGCATATCTAGACCTTGCCGGATCATAGCCCCAGGAAAGCCGGTTCTCGATTTCCAGCACATCTCTATAGAGATTTTCAATCTGTGTCGTCCATCGTTCGTGATTATTGACCTTAAGAAGAACTGACTTCTCTTTTCCTCTAAACGATTCCGGAATGCGTAACCCCCTACCCAGGACCTGGGCAATTAGCAGTTTTGAGTTGAACGCCCGATTCTCATGGGGTACCACCTGAAAGACGTTCTTTACATCCCAACCTTCCGTGAGCATACTGACGGATACGATCCATTCCACAGGATTATCGCGTTCATCGACGGTTTTTAATAGCTGCATATTTTCTTTTCTGATCTTCTCAGGTGTGCTCGCTATGATCTGCCTAACTGCCTTTCCGTCTTTCGTACTTTCCGCAGGCACGCCGGAAGTTACCCAGATGACCTTTTTCTTAGCCTCGTCAAAAGAAATCTTCTCTTTGTCGGCGATAAAATCAACCAGTTCTTTCCAAACCCGAATACAACTGCTGATCTTTTCTGTAACAACGATGGATATGGGTTTTACATATTCACCATAATCCTCCCAGTTTTTACGGTGATATTCGTAACTGTCCTGGAAACCTTTGTCAATTTGAAGCCCCTCCTCAAATTTGTAGTCCACCTTCTTGATAACGCCGGCGTCGATGGCGTCGCGAATGGAAAAACGGTACAGGATATCGTGAAAGTATTCATCGCCGATATATGGTGTTCCGGAAAGATTGACAATGTAGTTAAAACCGAAATCTTTGTCTCGTAGGAAATCAAGCCATTTTTTAGTGATGTTATCGGTGGGGCTGAAGATGTGATGCGCCTCATCATTGAGAACCAGTACTCTCACCCCTTTTCCCTTGAAGCTGTCCTCAACCGATGACCCAGTTCGTTCATAGGTGGCATGGATATTTTCCACGCAGATATCGCCGCCCAGAATAGGATCATTTGAACTTTTGATTGACGGGTTTTTATGCACGGCGCCTGCATCAACAATGAGTTGCTTCAGTATATGGTCACCAGCCAGCTTTTCGAATTTGTTCTTCAATCCCTCTTCGATGGTCAGCGATGGACAGAGGACCAGCACTTTATCCACCAATCCTTCGGCCAGACAAATCTGCGCCAGGGCATAGATCACGAAGCTTTTACCTGTTCCTGTCGCCAAGTCAACGCTGCACGCCTTTTGATCTTTCATAGGAAACTTGGATAGATAATCGGCAAACTTGGAATATTTCTGTTTAAGTTTATTGTTTTGTTTGTAGTTTTCATTTGCCAGATCGGCGATATGCTGGTATCGCTCTGAGAAAATGAACTTAATGATCTTAATGACCGCATCCTTTTGAAACGCATACTCGCCCTGACAAACCGTGGATAAAAAAGCGTCATATTTATGCACCACATCCATGACTTCCGGTGAATCATCGTTGAGAAGCAACACAAAATCGCTGTTTTTATAGGTTACTTCAGGCATTTTTCGAAAAATCCCTTCTTCTCAGGATTTGTTTTTTTTCATTGCCGTATTTATCGACAAAAATGACCATCATGTTATCTGTTGCCGTTTCTTCTGGAATCCTAACATCTAGGTAATCGCAGTCTTTGACCCTTTCAGCGTATTTTGCTGTTGATGTCAGGCCTTTCCTTTTCAACTCGGCGTTAACCAGCTCTTCCGCCCAATATACCGCATCGAGATCGAAGACCTTGGCGTTGAAATTGAAGTCAATCAAAACCATCGAGAGGGTCTCGAAATTCTCAAAATCTTCGGGGCTGGAGGCCAGTGTGTCGGACCTAAACTCTTTGACCCGGACGACGAAGTCCCTGCGGCTTCGGGTTAAGAGATCAGGTTTTGCAGGAGCCAGTCGGAGATACTGCGTTTCAACCAGAGGCGGTGAAATAAAATCAAAGCCCACAGCGTCGATAACCTCATTCACATCGGTCTCGGCGCAGGGCTGGGGAAACGCCCCCAGAGATTTATTATCAATCAGACGGGCCAGAATAGAGATAGGTACTTTCAGAAAAACATATTTCGTATCACCGAAACGGATCTCGTCCATGAGGAAAGCAAAGCTAATAACAGGGGCAATTAGATAAAATCGGTCTCCGGCTTTGCCGCCAAGAACACGGTGAAGTGATTCCACATAGACCTCATCGACGGTTTCATTTTTGCAGTTTGGATAATCCCATATGTAAGCGCTGTCCACACCGATGTATCCGTCCACAGGGAAGCCATTGATGGTATGACTATCCTCCCGGACCTCAAAGAGCTTCAGAACGAATTCTCTATAGGCCTGCCAGTTGAGATTGAGAATAGCTTGGTTGTCGTAGATCCCCGCATTGAAGAGAGTGAATGACTTTGCTGTAAGGGACTTTTCTTTTTCGGTTTTCTCTTTGGGTTCGACGAAGGCGATGACATAGGTGATGTTGTATTTATTGATAATTTTTCTACCATCTTCATCTTCTTTGAAAGTTTTGATTCGGAATTTTTCCTCCGGGCAGATCAGCGTAAACTCTCCGCTTTTCTGCGTCAGAGACACAAGGGCATGAAGGTTGTCCAGAAAGGCGTCGTCAATCTCAATCTCGCCCTTCCGAGCCTTCTCATTGACAACGAAAAATGCCTTTGAATTTTTGAGATGATTATCGAAATCGTCAACGCGCTCTAAGAGCTTGCGCTCGTCTTTTTTGGCAGAGCCAATTTGCGTGGTCAGATTGAGCATCCGTTTCTGAATTGTGTAGATGGCGAGCTTGCCGCAATCCATGCCTATCCATCGGCGCGCGAGTTTCTCCGCCACCGCAAGGGTGGTGCCGGAACCGGCAAAGGCGTCGAGGACGATGTCATTTTCGTTGGAAGATGCCTTTATTATTCGTTCGAGGAAAATTTCCGGTTTTTGTGTAGGATAACTGTTAGAAATCATTCGCTCCTTAGAAGCCTGATTTAATATTGGCAACTCCCACCAATCTCTTGCAGGTACTCCGCCCGCATCTTCGTATTGTCTATAAGTATCTTCATTTTCAAAAGGAGGATCGTTTCTTCCATCCTTATATCGGAGCCTATATTTTCTGCCTTCATCATCTATATACTTGAATTTTCTTGTCAATGTGTAATTGCTGTAACCTTCAGTTACCGACCTCCAATTGAAAATCCGAGTTTCATTTTTTCCGTACATATAGACAACATCATGCTTTCTATTCCATTGATCTTTTGCCATTTCCCTTTCTTTGTAACATCATATAATTTCATTAACAAAATTATGTTCACCGAATATTTCGTCCATTATCGCCTTGATATAATGCCCTTTTTTCCAATCCAGGTGAACATAAATGCTCCCATCATCCGCCAGCACCTCTCTCAGGAATATCAACCGCTTTCTTAGGAACTCAATAAACTGGGCGCCAATAATCTTGTCCCGGTAGGCCTTTTCCCGATCCTTCATGAAATCTTGCTTTGTAGAAAAAGGAGGATCGATATAGACAAGTTTTATTTTATTTCGGGTGCCGTATTTGTTTGCTCCCCGCTGGTCTTCATAGATTGCCTTCAGGGTCATGAGGTTGTCGCCGAAGATGAGCATATTCCGCCAGCCTTCGGGAAAGGGATTGTCGGTGTTAAAGCTCCGTACTTCCTGGAGCGGCGCTTCCAGGGTTTCGGCAATAATATCCTCTTTGCGTTTCTTGCCCTGATAGACAAGTTGATAGATCTTTGTTAATTCAACAAATTCCGTGTCCTTCGATGCGAACAGTCTGCTTTTATAAATTTCAGGAATGGATTTACCCTCTCGCAGCAGGGTTATGATTTTTTGTCTCTCTTTATCATTTAAAATAGTCACAATACCCTCATCATATAACTACAAAACCCCGCTCTCCTTCTTGTGAGACACGGGGTTTCAGTAATCAGTCCATATTAACCTCATCACGGGTTAAAGACTTTATGAATTATAAACTATAAGGCTACATTTGCGATTTGATTATCACGATTTACATTTGAATGCCACTATAAAACAGTGGGGGCGGATATTGCTGCTGCCGGATTGTTACGAATGCGCCGCAAATGCAACGACGGTATGTCTGGATTCCCCCCGTATCAAGTACGGGGCAGGCTTATCGCGTCGGGAATGACGGGAGTGGGGAGGGACTGACTTTGGAGTGTCAGATTGGCGCTTACGCGCATGCGTGTCTACCGCCGCAAGTTGTATCAGGCTGCTACGGGGGTGAGACTGTATACACGGGCCAGCCGGGAAGCCGCCTGGAGGTCTCCCTGTTTCAGGGCATTGCGAACATCGTCAAGTTTATAAGAATCCTCCACAGATAAATATGGTGACCAGTCACCATCCGCCTCAATCAGTTCAACATCCACTTCGGCGATGTATCGCCCCTCGCGGATCAATTTTGTATGAGTTTTTTGCATGAGAGCCTAATAACCAATTCGCCTACGTGGCTTGTCAGACGGTGTCATTAACTTGCGAATTGCATCGAAGACAACCTTGAATTCAGCGTCGTACTTTTTCTCAAGGGCATTGAGCTTACGTGCCAGTTCTGCATTCGAGACAAGCATCTGCCTGAGCCTGACGAATGCTCTCATGATTTCAATGTTTACTCTTATTGCTCTCGGGCTGTTCAGGATACCGGATAACATAGCAACACCCTGTTCGGTGAAGGCGTAGGGCATGGCCCTACGAATACCACCCCAACTTGAAGTCACAAACTGTGACTTCAAGTTTGCAAATTCTCGATTTGTCAATTGAAACATAAAGTCGGAAGGAAACCTCTCGATGTTTCTCTTAACCGCTTGGATCAATACCTTAGGTTCCACGTTATATAGTTCCGCCAAATCGATGCTTAACATGACTTTATGGCCACGAATAAGAAAAATTTTCCCTTCAATTATTACTTCTTCAAGCTTCACGGGATATCTATCCATCTTGTTTCTCCTTTGGATGATTCCATGCCCTTCTTGTTTTCGTTGGAGTCCAGATCATTGGGGGTTATTATCTCGTTAAAGAAAACTATACACATTTTCTTAAGTCACTTCAAATATTTTGATGTACCGCAAAGACAGGATTCCCGATCGCGTCGGGAATGACAATGCATGTTTGAGATCGCCACGGGCTGCGCCCTCGCGACGACTTTGTCGCATTGCTGCGCACACTGCGAGTGCTCGCAATGACAGCGGGTATAGATTCCCGATCAAGTCGGGAATGACAATGAGAAAACGGGAATGACAAAAAGGGGCGGGAATGACAAGTGAAAATCCCCCGTTGCCCCCTTTGTCAAAGGGGGCTTATGCTTAGGGCATATAGGGCGAGTGCTTGCAATGACAGCGGGGCTGGATTCCCGATCGAGTCGGGAATGACAAGGGTGGGGAGGGAATGACAATGTGAGAGGCGGGAATGACAGAGGGGGAAGGTCGGGATGACATTGGGGTGTCAGATTGGCGCTTGCGCGTGCGTATAGCTACTTCCGCAAGTTGTATCAGGCCGATATCGGGAATCACGATGCTTCTGTAAACCGGTCACAGATTGTGACGGGTTATCCTATTACCCTCTTTATTACCCCTTTTTAAGGATATTACCCGAACTTATACTGCACTTAATCATATCACATTTCTGTTTCGTGATGTGATTATATGATCAGCCTTTGATATTCTCCCATTCTGCATCGGGGCCTCTGCCGAGACACCTTACCTTTTTTTCCTTTCTTAGATCGGCAAGAGCGCGCTGGAGTGTCGGGTAGCTCACACCGGGGCAGGCCCTCCTGAGATCGCCAATCGTAAACTTCTTCGGCAACCGTTCAATGGCATTCCTCACCATTTCTCTCTTTGCGCCCCGTGCTGACGTTATCTTTCCGACTCTGTCTTCGAAATCCTTGTAGGCTGCGGTCAGCATTCCCAGGAAATAATTCCACCAGGAACGAAGATCATGCTTTCCCTCGTGCCAACCTTGAGAGCTTTTGTTGAGCGCTTCGTAATAGGTATCCTTGCTGTCTTCAACGATGCGCTCCAGGCTTATGTATCTGCCGACTTCATAGCCGGCGTGATAGAGCAGCAGAAGCGTAAGCAGGCGTCCTATGCGGCCGTTCCCGTCTTTGAAAGGATGAATACATTCGAAATCAAAAACAAAGGTGGCAATTTGCAGCAGAGGGTCCGTTTCAGCATTATCCGCAGCCTGCTTGAACAGTTTAATCAGGCGGTTCATAAAATCCGGTGTTGCCAGCGCGGATACAGGATGAAAGCGTACGAATTGACGACCATCCTGAGCGATCTCAAAAATCGCATTGTCCTTACTTTTCCACTCGCTGGCCGGCTCGTCGGAATAACGGTAAAGTACCTTATGCCAGTCCAGGATAAGGCTGTTTGACACTTCAAGCCTTGCATGGTTGGTATGGATGGATGCAAGGACATCTCTGTATCCTGCGACTTCCTGCTCGGAACGGTCGCGAGGTCTGGCTTTTTTTGAAACAATGGCTTCAATTCTCCCCGGGGCAACGCTAATGCCCTCGATTCTGTTTGACGATTCGGTGCTCTGCACGACGGCAACACGCTTCAAGGTCGCCAGTACTTCGGGGAACTGATCGGCATAAAGCAACTGGCGCCCTCTGAATTCTCCTAACGAGCGCATTGTCATGAGAAGCGAATGCGAAAGGGGCGTTTCAAGATAATAGCCATGTTCAAAGGATCTCATGGTTCTTTTTCTCCGAAAGTTGTCTGTTTTTCCCTCACCCTCATGGGCTGGGCAATGCTGTCCACCGAGAGATAGTAGTGGGAAACCTTTTTCACCTCATGCCACTCGAACTTTGCCGGATCGCGGACTGGTTCCTGAAGCGTCGGTGCGGTGTTGCAGTCTGTGACGACATAAAGCCAGTAGCAATCCCGCCGGTCCTTGGCGACGCGCCTCTCGTTGGGTGTGAGTAGGATCGTTCCCATTCTATTATGATGACTATACATATTTTCTTAAATGACTACAAATATTTTGATGCAGTGTGAAGACTGGATTCCCGATCGCGTCGGGAATGACAATTGGAAATGCCCCGTGGCCCCCTTTGTCAAAGGGGGCGGGAAGAAATGACAGTCCTTCTGGATTCCCGATCAAGTCGGGAATGACAAATGGAGGGGGCGGGAATGACAACTCAAAATCCCCCGTGGCCCCCTTTGTCAAAGGGGGCGGGAAGGAATGAAACTGGATTCCCGCTTTCGCGGGAATGACAGAAGAGGGAGGCGGGAATGATAATGGGGGGGCGGGAATGACAAATGAAAATCCCCTGTGGCCTCCTTTGTCAAAGGGGGCGTATGCATAGGGCATGTAGGGAGAGTGGTGGAATGCCATCGGCTCGCGAAGTCATCGAGTTCTTGACTGCTGTCTTTCAGCCACTATGTGCTTGCATGTGCAATTTTCGATATAGGTCTTATTGCCTGCCAATCAGTTGTTTCATTCGCCGTATGCCAGAGATCGTAATTTCTCTGAAGATTCAACCATAATTCAGGCGTGGTATCAAATGCTCTGGACAACCGCAAGGCAACATCCGTTGTGACAGCGCCTCGTTCATTCAATATTTTAGATACCGTTTTTCTCGACAGTCTCAGCTCCTTCGCAAGATCTGTAACGCTAATTCCTGACGGTTCCAGGTAATGAAGCTTAAGAATCGATCCCGGATGAGAAGGCGGTCTTCTTCGTGTTCTCATAAATAATCCTCTTCAATGATAATCTTCGATGTCTACACTAAATGCGTCTCCATCCTTAAATTCAAACGTCAATCGCCAGTTGCCGGAGACCTTTATCGCCCAGCGCCCCTTCTTTTTGGGAAGTAGCAGATGAAGGCCGGAGCTGGGGTAGTTCATATCCTTGATTTCACTTGCCGCATCAAGCCTATCCAACATCGCTTCTAATTTGGAAGCATGCTTGGCCTGTATGCCTTTACGTATTCCATCGTAGAAAAAATCTCCCAGACCTTTATGGATAAAAGATTTTATCATGGGTTATACTGTAACCAATAGGGTTACGCTTGTCAAGAGAAATATTACAGGTTGGAGTGGCTTCATATCACTCTCTATCCCTCCGCGATGTCAAATGATTATAAACACAGAATTACAAAATAGTACCTACTTCTCATACCTGGGAATATATGAATGTTCTCCAGTGTCTTCAACTATTTTGATGTAGTGTCAAAACCGGATTCCCGATCAAGTCGGGAATGACAAACTCTTCTTTAAGCGATATAAAAAGATTCCTCACATTCCCCTTCACCATGTTCAGGGCTTCGGTTCACCGGAATGACAGAGAGGGAAGGGCGGGAGTGACAGGAGTGACTGGATTCCCGATCAAGTCGGGAATGACGGGAGTGACTGGATTCCCGATCGAGTCGGGAATGACAAAAAGGGGGCGGGAATGAAAGAGGTGGCAGTACTTATTCCTTATGGCGTGAAAGCTGTCGCGCCCATAAGGTAAGCCAGATAACCACGAGAGCCACAAACCAGACGCCGATCTTGAAGGCTGCTAAGGTCCACAGCCACATCGTGATGAGCGTCGACCACGTAACGGCTCCTCCCATGAGGGCCAACAGACAATCCGGCCGACGGGACATGATGAACAGGTACAGCAACCACTGAACAAGACCAAAACAAGCAACGATCAACAGTGTCCACCATCCCGCAACTGCCGCCGCTCGCACTTTCTTCGTAAACAGATCGTCCATGATGATCTCCTTTCTCCGCGCTCAATTCCTGTAGTCAAAAAGAGGATGCATTTAAAAGCTCCTGAGTAAAGCGCGCATCAACATCTGTGAGAAAATGTCCGGATTTATGCCGTTTGCGTTGAAACCAACGTATTTCGTTTTACTGCTCTCCCTGACCTTAATCTTTGATATTCCATCAATGACAACGACATATTGATCCCTGACTGAAAGATCCGCATGGAAGCCAAGCAACTCGAAAGCCTTCTCAATGATCATCATATGCCGATCCATTATTTGCCCGCCCGTGGTCAGACTGGATGTAAAGTTAAACAGATCCCAGATCAAGCCGACGGGAATCTCAACCTTTTCTTCCTCCAGTATTTTATAATTCGCATATCCGAGATAACATGCACATAATGAAAATGTGGGGAGAATTGATAAATCATAAATTTCGCCTTTTGCGTGAATGTCCGCGGGTATTGTCCCTTTCTTAACAACCTTGATGCCGGAAAGGTGGTATAGCATCTTACTTTCCGATAGAGGCGTTATCGGGCCGGATTCTCCATGCTTTTCCTGCGAATGCTTATTTTTCATGAGTTCACCCCCATGCACCTTTTGCGATATTCGCTTATACCCGGTATTTCGACACGTCTGTAGATTACCTGACGCTGTGTGGCGGCATACCCGGCGGCGATGTTGCACATAGCCGTTTTTGAATTAAGAGAACCAGTTCAAACCCAGGAGCCCCCCAACCATTACTACTTTCAGTCAATATTGAATACCATAGCCATAAGGCAGGTAATCCTACGCAATATGGATCTGTAATCGTTTTCCCAATGCCTTCGCCACCCGATCCAATGTTGACAGCTTTATATCTTCCGCATGGTTCTCAATCCTTGAGATGGCCGTTTTCTTAGTATTCAGACGATTCGCCAGATCCTCCTGGGTCAAACCAGCAGATTCACGCGCTTGACGAAGAACGATCCCGATCTTGAACTGCTCATAACCTTCGTCAAAACCATTAGCGAATTCTTTGTCTTTCTTTTTTCTATCAGCTATATATTTCTTCAAGTCACTCATTTCTTTTCCCTCCTGCTCAAAAATTCTTTCCTATAAAATTCGGCTCTTTCTATTTCCTGCTTCGGTATAATTGAATGAGAAAGACAGGTGGGATTTCAGAGACACATTGAATCTATGCTCTCATGCGGCATAGACCACTTCGCCATCCTGGGCGTAGAGGGAAATGAGGGATGATCCACTTTCGTATTCTTCCGGGGTTAATGTGATAATATCCAGAGGGATCATGTATTTCCTGATTGTCAGTATTTCAGGATCTTGCGTCAGTTTTGCCCGCTCAAAAATGTCCTTATTCCTGAAATCATCTGATACAATTGCCACATCTATATCGCTTTCTTCCGTCGCTTTCTCGCGCGCATATGAGCCAAATAAGATAATTTTTGCCACGCGCAATCCCTCTTCTTCCAAGCACTCTCTCATGAAGGCTAATGCTTCTATAACTGTGCTTTTAACCATTGCAACACTTCCTTGCTCTGTTCAAGAATTTCTTTTGTTCTTTCTTTATCAAAGTCCTTCTGAAGTTTCACTAAGTTTTCAGGATAGCGAGTCGGAATACTCACCCGGTTAATGGCAAAAACCCAATCACATAAGACCGTCGGTAATTCCAATCCGATTTTTTCGATAAGGAATATTAGATTATGTACTTTTGGTGGAACAATTTCGAGTTTCTTCTGATAGAGTCCCTTCAATGCCTTTTCTATTGATAGATGGCACATGAACACGGCATAGAAATATCTTCCACCATCGAACATATAATCGGCGGTGGACAGATCATATTCAGCCTGTGTAAACCACTCTTCGGGACCTTTTGCCATAAATCCTTATCCTCTTTCTGAGATTATACACACTTTCTTAAATGACTTCAAATATTTTGATTTATTGCAGGGCTGAATTCCCGATCGAGGCGGGAATGACAACGGGAGAGGCCGGGATGACAAGTGAAAATCCCCCGTGGCCCCCTTTGTCAAAGGGGGCGAGAAGGCACAAAACGTGGGAGGTTAATCTTTCTTAAAAACACTTGACAATTTGCAAAGAATAGTATTTAAAATACATTAATGTAGTTATAATGATACGAAGGAGTCAGCATAATGAACTTTAATACCAGTGCAGTTTCAAAGATTACCGGCCTGAGCAAAAGGCAAATCGATTATTGGGACACGAGCCATTTCATCAAACCCTCTGTGAGAGAAGCTGCGGGGCAGGGAAGCACGAGACTTTATTCATTCAATGACCTGATCCAGTTGAAGGTTGCAAGGACTTTGCTTGGCACAGGTATAAGCTTGCAGAAAATCAGAAAAGCCGTGTGGTATCTTAAAAAGAATATGCCGAATGTCGATAAGCCACTTTCGGATTTGAAATTCTTAACAGATGGAAAAACCATCTTTGTTCTTACAAAAGATTCAAGAGTGATCATTGATACCTTGAAGCACGGTCAGATGGTGATCACCGTTGGTTTGGGATTGATCATTGAAGAATTGAGAGGCGAAGTAAAAATTTTACATGACCGGAGAAAATATGAGGTAAGAGTCATGGGGAAAAAATATCCTGTCGTCGTTCATGCCGATACGGAAGATGGCGGTTTTTGGGTTGAGTGTACAAATATCCCGGGTTGCGCCTCTCAGGGGGATACTCTGGAAGAAGCTCTCACAATGATCGAGGATGCTATTGAAGGATGTCTTCAGATCCCGGCGGGCAAAGAAAGAATTAAAAGGATTTTATGAGCGGACTGCACAACCTGAAGCCTAAGCGAGTTGTTAAAGCATTCGAACGGGCAGGATGGCAGGTGGCAAGGCAGACTGGAAGCCATGTGATACTGTCGAAAGGGGGCAGTCCTTGCATCCTTTCGATACCGGTTCACAAAGGTAAGCCGGTAAAGCAAGGCTTAATCAGGCATCTGATTGCAATAGCCGGTATCAGCGTTGAGGAATTCTTGGAACTGTATAAATAGATTTGAGGAGAAGAACATACGTCGCATTTTTTTAAGGTCACAATTTATGATCTTAAAGTTTCTTCACATTCGTCTGGAATTACAATATACACTCTCGCCTGAAAATCCCCGGTGGGCCCCCTTTGATAAAGGGGTTCATAATAATGTAGTGTAGGACTTTAGTCCTGCCAATATAGCGCACCTAAAGGTACGCACTACATTTAAATGGTGACACAGCAGACCTGAAGGTCTGCACTACTGAGATGCACTGGATTCCCGATCAAGTCGGGAATGACGACAGTTACTGGATTCCCGCCTGCGCGGGAATGACCACAAAAGATTTTACCCAATCATACAAATTTCCCGGGGCCCCCTTTGTCAAAGGGGGCTTTATAATAATGTAGTGCAGGACTTTAGTCCTGCCAATATAGCGCACCTAAAGGTACGCACTACATTTAAATGGTGATGCAGCAGACCTGAAGGTCTGCACTACGGAGATGCACTGGATTCCCGATTGGGGCGGGAATGACAAGGGTGGGGAGGGAATGACAAACATGTTCAGTCCAGGGAGTTGACGAAATCGATGATTTTCTTAAGGGAGGTCCCTGGGCCGAACACCTCCGAGATTCCAGCTTCCTTCAGCAGGGGAATATCCTCGGGTGGCACAGTTCCCCCGAAGATTACTTTTATATCGTCCGCGCCCACTCTTTTGAGAATCTGGACGACCTTCGGGGCCAGGATCATGTGGTTGCCCGAGAGAGAACTTAAGCCGATGATATCTACACTCTCCTGAATAGCGGCCTTTACGATTCCTTCAGGCATCTGATTGCCTATATAAATCACCTCCATTCCCGCATCCCTTAAAGCCCTTGCCACCACGATGCTACCCCTCCAGTGGGCATCCATGCCGAGGCGGGCTACAAGAATCCTTTTTGTTTTGCTCATCGTCTGTTCTCCTGGAAAGTTCCCTGACTACTTAGAAGAGGGGTGGATGCCATATCCCATAAAAGGTCTTCAGAGTCTTTGATATTTCTCCTTCCGTAACGTAAGTCTTCACGGCGTCCACAATGACCTCCATAAGGTTTCCATCTCGTTCGCAACAGCTGGTAATAGCTTCGAGGGCTTTCGCAGCTTCCGCGGAATTTCGGTTTTTCCTGTTCTTTTTCAGTTTCTCTTCCTGGATACGCAGCGTTTCCGGGCCCTTGAAAAGGTCTATGGGAAGGACTTCATCTTCGATCTTAAAACAATTTACCCCGACGATGGGCATCTCGCCGGATTCAATGGCAACCTGATACTGATAAGCGGCAGATGCTATTTCATTATGAATCCAGCCCTTCTCGACTGCCTTGACAATACCACCCATGCTGTCAATCTCCGAGATAATTCTTTCGACCGCGGCCTCCATTTTATTGGTCAGAGATTCCACAAAGTATGATCCGCCTAATGGATCCACCGTATTGGTGACACCTGTTTCCATCTGCAGGATTTGCTGCGTGCGCAGGGCCGTCAATGACGAAAGCTCCGTGGGCGTGCATAGCGCCTCGTCGTAAGCATCAACATGCACCGACTGGGCTCCACCCAGTACGGCAGAAAGGGCGTGGTAGGCAGCCCTGGCAATGTTATTCAAAGGTTGCTGGGCAGTAAGAGCTACACCGGCTGTCTGCACGTGGAACCGGAACATCAGGGAACGAGGATTAGTTGCGCCGAACCGCTCCTTCATGATTCTGTAATAGACTCTTCGCGCAGCCCGGTATTTTGCGATTTCCTCAAAGACATCATTGTGTGCGGAGAGGAAATAGCTGAGCCTGGGAGCGAAGCTGTCAATTTCGAGGCCCCGCCGGATCAGTTCCTCGCAACAGGCAATGGCACAGGAAATGACAAACGCAACTTCCTGGGGTGCCGTGCATCCGGCTTCCCGGTAATTGTAGCCGGCAAAGCTGATGGGATTCCACCGGTGTACATTTCTTGTGCAGAATTCAATGGCATCACAGCTCAACTTGAAGGAAGCTTTTGGCGGCAGGACGCTCGGGGCGGTTGTAATGGCTGTCTCCATCAGGAAGTCATTCTGGCTCGTCCCCGTTAACATGTTTAGGGACAATCCTTTTCGCTGGGCGTTGGCAAAGTACATCGACTGGATCGAGATATTACAGATAGGTTGACATGTGACCAGTGATACGCTGACCTTGTCGATCGCAATCCCGTCAAATAAGATTCGCATATCTTCGATAGTGTCAATGGCAACGCCACCGCGGCCTACGTCGGCGTATACCTCCGGGTCATCGCTGTCGTAGCCGCGCAGGGTCGGGTAATCAAAGACGCCGTTGATCCCCGTTGCCCCCTGCTGAAGAAGAAATTTGTAGCGTTTATTCGTCTCTTCAGGCGGACCAAAACCCGCCAGCTGTCGCTGCGTCCACACCCGCCCCCGGTACATGGTTGGGTGAACACCACGGATATACGGTTCGCAACCGGGAAATCCCAGATCTTTGAGATAGTCAATATCGGCTACATCGAGAGGTGTGTAAAGCGGTTGTATGGCAATTCCGGAGAGGGTCTGAAAATAGGGCTTGAGCTCTTTCTGAGAGCCGTAGATATCAGTATGCCACTTCTTGAAATCCTTTTTAAGCCTTGCAGCAGGCTTCTGGTCATCAATTTTCTGTTTCATGCCGGGGCTCCCCCTTACAGTTTCAGACAACTTTATTTGATATTTGATTTTTGTGAGATTTCATTTTATTATAGTTTAGCTTCTATTACATTATTATTTTAACATCAGCAATTGATACTTAAAGGATTATGTCTTAAATCAAAATAAAGTGCATAATTTGAGAAGGCACGGGCAAAACGCCTCTGCCTTTTTTATTGATTCCCCATCGTACGATCACTCCTCGGATCGAACATCAATCGCCAAACCGTGGGAAAACATCCGGATGGCCGGCATGGAGATCGTATCCGAGGAAAATATGGGTGGATCAAAGATTATGAAAATGATAAAAGCGATAAAGATTCGGCGCTAATGGAGATAATATAAACCGTTCCGGGTAAAAAGGCGATTGCGTATGCTGAATGAGCGCGAGAAACTGGAGACATTGATCCACTTGAGTACAGAGCTTGGCCAGTCCAAGGATCTCGATATCCTCATGGAGCACATCCTCACGGAGGCCAGGCATTTTGTAAATGCCGATGCGGGTTCCATATACCTCAGAGATTACGAGACTCTTATATTTTCTTATACGCAGAACGATACTCTTCAGCGGAAACTTCCGCCGAATGAGAAGCTCGCGTATGTAAATTTTACCATCCCCATCGATGAAAACAGCATCGCCGGTTTCGTTGCCAAAACGGGACGTATCCTCAATATACCGGATGCTACAAAATTACCGGCGACGGTTCCGTATCATTTCAACCGCAGGTTCGATGAGCGCGTTGGTTATTCCACACGGTCGGTGCTCACCGTTCCTCTCAATACCGCTGAGGGGGATGTAATCGGCGTTCTGCAGATCATCGACGCCCAGGATGAACACGGCAACGTTATGCCTTTCCCGCCGGAAGAGGAGCGGATGCTGATGCATTTTGCCAACACCGCGGCAGTTGCTCTCGAGCGCGCCAAGCTGACCCGGGATATTATCCTCCGGACAATCAAAATGGCGCAGATGAGGGACCCCCTGGAGACGGGGGCGCACGTCAATCGCGTGGCCAGTTATGCCATTGAAATCTATGAACGATGGGCAAAAAAGAGGAAAGTTGACGGGAAGGAAATAACAAGAAAGCGGGATATATTTCGCATGTCTGCCATGCTGCATGATGTAGGTAAGGTGGCCATATCCGATACCATTTTGAAAAAGCCCGCGAAGCTTTCGGAAGAGGAGTTCAATATCATGAAGCAGCATACGATCCTGGGGGCAAGACTGTTTCTGGACGGCTTCTCCGAGCTTGATAAAGCCGCTGCGGCCGTCGCTCTCAACCATCATGAACGATGGGATGGTAAGGGATATCCCGGCCATGTTGATCTCCGGACGGGCCTGTCACTGGCGGGATATGCGAAACCCGACGGACAACCGAGGGGAAAGACCCGCGAGGAAATTCCGGTCTTCGGGAGAATTGTAGCCATTGCCGATGTGTATGACGCCCTGACTTCCGCCCGGATCTACAAGGAAGCCTGGGATGAAACAAAAGCGCTGAAGATTTTTGAGGAAGGGACAGGAACACAGTTCGATCCCGAGCTCACGGAAATATTTTTTTCCTGTCTCGAATTTATTCACTTTGTCCAGCAGCGATATCCGGACAAACGGGCAGAAAACCTTTGAAAAGAGAAGAATATGACAAACCCGGTATAAGGGGGGTTTGCTTTGAGCTGAATAAACAACTTGATTTCAGGATTACGATGCAATTGTCACACCTCATTGATACCTCTACACATAAAGCGAGCATGGCGGAAGTGAAGAGGATTTTTTCGTACCACTATCCGGCAAGATATTTCACTGCGGTTAGTAGAAGTTATCGCCTTGTAAAAAACCTCTACGAGGGGAAAATACCCGGATACAGGGCATGTAATACCCAGTACCACAACCTTTCACATACCCTGGATACAATGCTTGCCGCTATCCGGTTGGTTGATGGACACAATATAGAAACATCGCCTTTCCCGGTACATCTCGTCATAAATTTGCTCAACGCCACACTGCTGCATGACACGGGGTATATTCAGGAAGACTGGGATCATGACGGCACGGGAGCGAAGTACACTAGCTTTCATGTGGAGCGAAGCATACAGTTCTTGAGAAAAAACTGCGAGGCGTACAAGATCACGCCGGACGATGTAACGGTAGTCGCGAATATGATACGGTGTACAGGCCCGATGGTCAAGATTGAAACAATACAGTTCTCATCGCCGGATGAGAAACTTGCAGGCTACATTCTGGGTACTGCCGATCTCTTGGGACAGATGTCCGGCAGGACATATCTGGAAAAATTGATATTCTTATATTATGAATTTAAGGAAGCGGGAATTACTGGCTTCGATACAGAATTCGAACTTGTGCGAAAAACGGTAGATTTTTATGAATTTACGAAGAAGCGGCTTGCTGAATCGTATTTGAACACCTATATTTATGCGCAGCGCCATTTCAGAGAGCGGTTCGCAATTGACCACAACCTGTATATGGAAGCGATTAACCGGCACATCGGATTTCTGCATAAGATAATTGAGGATGATACCACCAACTTCCGCCACAAACTCAAACGCGGGAAATGGGTGCACACTTACCAGGGGACAAAATAGGCTAACCATCCCCATGTTGACAGTCAATCATCCTGTACACAAGTCATCTCCCCCCACTGCGAACTCCATCTCATGAGTCTAGACAAATGCACATGAATGGAGAAGAATTGAAGAAATACAGGATGAAGCATGAAAGCAAAATTGCCGGTTAACATGATAGTATTTCTCAAGATAAGGGTGTGTGGTTAATTACAGCTCACTCTGATCTCCTTCTTCAATCGTGAATATTTCGCTAAGAAATTATTATCTTTCAGAACTAACGCAAGGTCAACAGTAGGTAGGTGTACTTAATGACTATGGTAAAAATTCGGTATTTTTAAGAAAATTACCATAAGGGGAAACAATTTGCATTACCAGTATTTTTAAGAAAATATATTTAATACTTCATACATCTTTCTTAAAAACAATGGTTCAGCAATTTAATAGCTATCTTCCTGTAGCCTTGTTTTTGGCGATTCTTATCTCAATGCAACATTTCAAACGAAAATCAGCAAGGCACGATAAATTGATAAAAAGCCTCACTTGACTGTCCATGAAGAGGAGAGTATGAAAGTAATATTCAGCATTCCCCCCTATCAAAATCATCAGAAAAGAGAGCCGATCATGGCGACAAAATGCGCAAGAATTAATGTTGTTAGCTGTTCTCTCACAATCATCACAATTTTTGCAATATGGCTCATAGGGTCTGCAGCAATTGCTGCAGAGAATGTTTCGTTCAAGGGAACAACGAAAATTGCAACCGGTGATTTTGTGACCTTGACAGGTAAATTAACAAAACCAAAAGGTGACGGGCCGTTTCCTGCAGTAGTGCTGATGCACGGTTGCGAAGGGATTCACAAGACATTGGATCACTGGGCAGATAGACTGGCAGGCTGGGGCTACGTGGCACTTGAAGTCGACAGCTTCGGTCCACGTGGCTATTCAGATATTTGTGAGAATACTTTCCAAGTCTCTCCAATCGTGCGGGCCCAAGATGCCTATGATGCTAAATCATATCTCAGTGGGCTCCCGTTTGTAGATTGTAATCGGATAGGGTTAATAGGTTGGTCACATGGAGGCAGTACAGCTCTTGCTGTGGTCAGTGGATCGAATTACTCTGCTATTGCTGCTGTTGTCAAAACAAATTCGGAACCACCAAAGGGATGGGTTCCATTCCGTACAGCCGTTGCATTTTGTCCAAATTGCAGAGGCCAGTTAGATGACACGAATGCACCACTTTTACTTCTGGCAGCTGAACTAGATACCTGGAACCCTGCGGCTTTGTGCCGGTCGAAGATGCCCTCAGGCAAGACTGCAAATGAAGTCATGCTTAAGATTTATCCAGGTGTGTATCACGGGTTTGATTATGAGGGATATGATATGGTTATGCTAAAGCGTCACCGGCTGCGTTACGATCCAGCTGCGGCAACTGATTCGATGGCTCAGGTAAAAGAATTTTTTGCGAAGCAGCTGAAATAGAATGAATGAGTAAAGTGAAAATGCAGCAACGCTGAAATGTAAGTATTAACGGCAGGGTCAGAAAATGGACCCTGCCTTCTTTATGTACATTCCTACCAGTAATATTCATCTCACAAAGCATTATGGATCTGAACAGTAGTAGGTGTTAACAAGTGCTGCTAAAGTTCTTTCAAAAATACCGATTATCTTTAAGATAATATGCAAAGGGAAACAATTTGCAATCAACCGGTATTTTTAAGATTTCATACAAAAAGGATACTTTTCTCTACAACCGGTATTTTTAAGAAAATATTTTTAGTACTTCATACATTCTCTTAAATATGCCCTTTTTTTAAGATAATATTAGTCCATTACAAATGTTCAGCTGTCGTTATTTATCACATATGAGGATTACGAAAAGAGAGTAACATTGAAAGAGCTGGAGAAATTCGTCAGGGCACTTGTATAAATTATAGGAGGTGAACAGAGTGCCGGTCTTTTGCATGTGCGGAGCGGAAAAGTATATCTGCCAGATTTGCAAAGCGGACATTTCAGCAAAGACCTGCCGGCAACGTGGATGGAGCTGGTGGCTGCCGATGAGGAGCACAACGGAAACATATGCCCGATGTGTGTTATCATGATTGAATCAGGAAACAGCAAGTTTTCCAAAAAGGAAGGAGGAAAATATCCTTGACAACACCTACAAAGCAATAATGTTGGTGAGTGAAATATTATGAAGATTTATGATTGATCCACATCGCCTGAAATCAGCGGCGACTTTAAATCACACGCTGGATGGATTTGTTGGAACGCTATTTATATATCATAGTAAGCCCTGTGAACAGCAGGACTATCCCGATGGTAGTGAATACCAGGTTTATCCATTTGATCCAATTCGGAGCAGCTTGGGCTTCGTTACGCAAAACTCCCAATGACCAGAAATTACCAAAGACCATGATGACAGCAAGAATCATAAGTGCGATGTGTCCGGTTATGTAAAATAGGAACGCAGCGACAGCACTTATCAGTACGGAAAGAAATCCCATAGTTTTTGTTTCCTTTCTTATTCCAACAATGAATATACGAACTTCGCTTTTTCCGCTATTTTGAGCATCAAAATAATACAACTTCTTTTTTCATGAAAGGAAAACAGACAATAATTATAAGTAAATAACTGTTTTCATCGCTTTTTAACGTGGGAAATATAAGCAGAAAGGTCTTGTATGTCAATGAGATATTGATTGGCATCAGGCATTGTTTGTCATCTGAAATCAACAACTTTTCATGACGTTGCCTGATTGTGGAGTTCAGGAAGAACGAGATAAAAAGAATAGTACTTGTTACACCTTGTGTTCTTATGGATTAATGAATGTTATAAACTACCCTGGGACGCCGGGGTAAAATGGGAGGAGTGAATCTGTGTTTCACCTGATGCCAGAGAGCATGGTTTGTAGAGTAGCTCCT
>Ga0187886_1000347_pt1 | contig 58600 bp, 67 predicted proteins | sample June2016WEW_20_1_FD_133001 | JGI IMG/M metagenome (GOLD analysis project Ga0187886, IMG submission 133001) | Peatland microbial communities from SPRUCE experiment site at the Marcell Experimental Forest, Minnesota, USA - June2016WEW_20_150 | ecosystem: Environmental > Terrestrial > Soil >... | reverse complement strand
TTATGGATGCCCGCCCTAAACGCTCACATTGTTCTACATTACGGGCGAGAGAGATACGGTCAGACGTTTGGGATATTGGCGCTCGTTGCTGGCATGGCATCAGCCGTGTCCCCAATCCTAGGTGGGTGGATGTGGGACAACATATCACCACAATCCCCCTTCATACTCAACCTAGTCCTAGCTATCATAATCGGTTTCATAATCTGGTTCAAAATCAAAGAACCAGCTCCAGCGGCGACCTAGGAAGCGAGCACGTGCGGTCAGACATGTGTGGTACCCTTGGTGCGCGCCCCCCCAAAAATAATGAACGAACGATCGTCTGTAGATTGTTGTTAGTTGTTGTGTGTGTGCGCACCATTAGACCCACACACACGAAAATGGACGGTTCAAACGACGATAAGACGCCACTAGTTCCCACTAATCATTAATGGAGTTCTTATATGACATGGATGTGTTGCGGGAAACTACTATGCCCACAACTGAGGAGAGATGATTCGTGGAAAAGAGAAATCAAGTTCAGCATGTTATTGACTGGGTCATCTCTCCCGGAAAAGCCGACGGCTTCAAAAATAGCGTCACAATAGTTTCAATCATAATCTCGGTGATTATATTTTCCACTTTTCTGGCAAGTCAATTGGGCAAGAATGTATGGACGAGTACGCTCCTAATGGTTCTGTTCGGTGTGATCGGAATAACTGGGCTTGTTAAACTTAGAAATCCTGTGATCTTAGAACTCGGTGCTATTGGTTTTGTGGCAGATATCGTGTGGGAGCTTTATGGAACTGGAAATCGATTGTGGGGTTATTATCATTCGCCGTTTTATATGATTGGTGGAACTTTGCCAATAGAAGTTGCAGTTTTGTACTTTTTCTTAGGGATGACTGCGGCTGTTTATGCACTATGCAGATTGAAAGAATAGTGAATAGAGAAGCATCGCACACACAAGAAATCAACGGTTCAATTAGTGTTGCCCGCACCACTGATACATCGCACACACACGAAAAAGAAGCCTGTTAGCGAAACTCCATCTGTATACATACTACCCTGGCTGAGTCTTTTCCTAAACAACCGAGAAGGAAAAACCTTGGAACTTCAGAAATGCGCTTAACATTAGATTCGTCGTTTGTACTATTGCTATAAAGACGAAATCTTTCACCAAAGTTTGTCCCAACCCCTCTAAAGCATCATCGTATGTGGAACCAGGGAGTAGCAGTGAGCGCTTTGGAATTACGCGAATGGAGAGGTAGATTGCCAGGGAAAATAGTACAAGGTAGTAGGGAATGTTCAATTGAAACATCACTCCCACGAGGGCCATGAGCGGAAAAAGAGAGAAGCCACTTGCAATGGTGGCACAGAATCCTCGCTTGAGGCCCAGTACAATCGGAAGAGTTCTTCCCCCAGCATCTAGATCTGAACCGTAGTCCGCCAAGTCCCCCCATAAACTATAGACTGCCGTCGCGAGCCCGAAGAGAAACACGAGAGCCCAGACGTTCTCAGAAAAGCGACTGGCAAAGGCGGCTGCGATAAGAATTGGCAAGGCTCCGACACAGAAGTTCACCGCAGGTTTGTAAATGGTTTGCCTCAACCTAAATGGATGAACTGAATACAAGACTCCAGCACTAAACGCTAGGAAAATAAATACAATTACCAAGAAATTACGGGTCACAACAGCTAGACTGAAGGTTAGCGCACAAAGTAAGAGAGTTATAACTAATCCAAATCTTCCAAGATTCTTTGTGAACCGCGCTCTAAACGGATCGGAAATCGTATCCAAATTGACATCGCATATGTTATTTATGGCGTCTACAGCGCTCCAACCGCAGAAGACCATAACACCGATGTAAATCGCTTCACGCCAAGCAAGCTTCCCCTGTATCAGAAATGTCGCCGCCACAGATATCATATAAAGCATGAATCCTCTTTCGATTGAAATGAATTGACCGAGACCCCTTATCGTGTTAGACATGCCAATACCCGCTTCGCAATCGCGTCAGAGATACGCTGACTCAAAGCTTAGGAAGAACGTTAAGTTATGTTTTTCAATCCTCAGCCGAATTCCATGTGTGTGTACGCTTAGGTGCGAGGTTTGAGTTTGTAGATACTCCCTTAAGGTGGAGTACGATAGGTTGGTGGCGTTGAGTGGTTGCAAGGGTTTTCGTTCTCATGAACATTGATGTAGAGAGTATCTAGTTGAAGTTTTTATGAACGTTGATGTAGCGAACTTACCTATGGTGGCACCTCGTCCTGGAAGGAAAGCGTTCATCAACATCGAGAACGTGGTCGCGACAGGAACTCTCCATCAGAATATTGATTTGAACTCTATCGTACGTGCGTGCCCTGGCGTAGAATATAGGCCTGAGCAATTTCCGGGCTTAGTATATCGATTGAAAAAACCGAAGGCCACTACGTTGATCTTCACCTCGGGTAAAATGGTCTGTACTGGGGCGAAGTCGGAGCGGCAGGCTCGCAAGGCCGTTATGAAAGTTGTGGACGAGCTTAACCGTATGGGGATCGTTATTCTGGGTAAGCCTGAGATTCAGGTTCAAAATATAGTGGCTTCGGCAGGTTTAGGCGGCCATATTGATTTGGAAAAGGTAACCTACTCACTGAAACGCACCATGTATGAGCCTGAACAGTTTCCGGGTCTGATCTATCGAATGGATGATCCAAAGGCCGTGATTCTGATTTTCGCCAGTGGAAAACTCGTTTGCACTGGTGCGAAGAAGGAGGGGGAGGTTCACCGAGCAGTCGCGAAGCTTCAAGAAACGCTTGAAGAGAAGATTCTAATAACATATTAGCGAGCGGCTTTGGCTCATGGATATGCTCGTGTGTGTGGGTCGGCTGGTGCGCACACTCACACAAACCGAGAGAAAACGCCCTCCAAAATGCCAGCCAGCCAACGCACCAACAGGAAGAAATGATGAAAAGATGACGGCTGATAGCAGCTTTCACGGCAACCTGAAACAATGATTCGCCTGTTTCTGCGATTCTAGTTGGCCTAAGTACTTTATACCGACCGCCCCGATGGAGCTGTGATTGCGATGACGACGGGTTTTGATGAGTTCGACAACAGAATCCATAGCTTAGCTGAACGGGAAAACGAGTGTGACGGCCTGTTCGAGGAAATTAAGAGTGGCAACGGCGAACACTCACTGCGCTATCTTGCACTGAGAGATTCCTGCAACGAGTTGAGAAGAGAGATTTTCAGGAGCGCTATGTCAGCGGGACTGACGCGGGAAAGGGTCAAGGCGGAGATTAAGGAAGCAAGAAACCAGACGACCGCCACTAACGCGAAGCAGACTTAGGAACAATCAGAAACGTACGGTTCTTTCACGATGTCTAACCGAAGCAAGTAAGGGTTAAGAGTGTCTCTGGCTGCATGGCGCAATTCGGTCGTCATTTAGAATGCAGTTCTGCCCGAAATGTAGTCTAGCGCTTATTCCAACGAAGAAGGAAAAGTTTGTTGTGCTAGCATGCCCTAAGTGCGGCGAAGAAACTAGACGTTCGGATCCGATGGTTCAGAAATTCGGAAAAGCCAAGGAATCCGTCGTCGTAATCGGCAAGAAGGAAAAGGATATGCAAACTCTACCGACGATGAAAGTCAGCTGCCAAAAATGCGGGCATGGGAAAGCTTTCTATTGGATCGTGCAAACGCGCGGGGGCGACGAAGCCTCAACCCAGTTCTTCAAGTGTGCCAAGTGCGGAGTAACGTGGCGAGAGTATTCATGAAATCACAATGCTGGTGCGCGCAGCCACACAAGGTCAACCAAAACTGTGGCCTGAATTCTGGTGTTGCCCCATTAGACCCACACACCGATTAAGACGCGCACAGAGTTTAGTGATTCTTGTGGACCGTAGCAACGTTCAAGTGCTGGGTTTGGTAGTGTTCAATTGCTGAATGGATATGATTGTTGACATCAAAGTGAAGCAGGTTCCAAGTTACACGGTAGCGTCCTTGATTCACTATGGACCTCACGGCCCGAACATGTTCCGAACTGAATTTGATCATCTGGTAAAGTGGGCGAAGAAGAACAATCTGCGAACCGGAAAATGGATCATGCGGTGGCTAGACGAGGAAGGAAATAAGCCTGCCAGTAAGGTTCGTTCTGAAGCTTGTTTAGAGGTCAAAGGAAAGGCAAGAATGGAAGGTAAAGTAAAGGTCAAGAAATTTCCCAAGCACACCGTCGTTAGCGTCATCTTTGATCCAGAAAAAGTCTCTCCTCGTTTGGTTTATTCGGGCATCTACGGATGGTTAAGATACAGTGATTTCCAGGCCACCGATAGTCCATCCAGAGAAGTATACGCAGGAAATCCATGGACGAATTCCCAGGCATGGGCAAACGCGGAAGTCCAGGTGCCTGTCAAAAGAAGATGATTCAGCACGTCCTTGAGTGGGCGAAGTTTCAAATTCCGTACATTTGAGCCATCGTTGCTAGTTTACTGAATGTTTTTTCTTCGAGTGAGAAGCCGCACGTTTACTAAGGGACGATGGCGTGTAAGAGGACGTAGACCATTTATTTCCAAACCTGTTATCGTGGACGAACGTATCAAGATCACGGCGCACTCTCAGGTATTTAGCTGACCTAGAGACGGGATATCCCAAGCGGATGGCAAATGCAATCTTCATGTATTTGGGGACATTGAGAAGTCGCTTCAACTCGTTTTCCACAAGGTCCGCGGCGAAGACACTCATTACGTGAAAACTGATTCCCGCGTCCTGGGCAACAAGCCACATGTTTTCCATAACACAACCTAGGCTGATAATACCCAAAAAATCCCCCTCTGAAGCAGGTGCCCTCATTCTAGGGTCATAGATCACGATCAGAACGATTGGACTATCTTCCATGGTTTCGCTCAGCAACCAAGACTTGCTTTCACGAACGACTTCGTCCACCTTAGCGGGATCCCTCCATTCCGGCGGAAACATCGTGGCTAGGATTCCAACCTTCTTTTGAAGAAATTCATCTTTCGAGAAGGAGAGCTGCTGATAATTCTCTCTGATGAACGCTTCCGAGATCGGAGACTTGATGTTTCCTATCTTCTCCAGAAGTCCCTTGCTGTCCACTACGATGATCTCGAAGTTCTGCATGTTGTGGGCAGTGGGTGCCCAGCGCGCCGCCTCGAGGATTTGCTTCAAGTCCTGCTTAGCTACAGAGCGCTCTGGATCGAAGGGAACCCTCGACGATTGTCTTTCCCGGACGATCTTCAATATCTGACTCATGACTACGACCCATCTCGACATCCAGCGTCCAAAGTCTATAACTTAAATCAATGCTACAAACGGCCTAAGCTAGGTTTGTTTATGTAGTTGAGCCTTCGTCCGTTGCAAGTTTCATACTTGTCTCCAAAGAATATCCAGAGCAATTTGTTGCTCTTGGTCTGCATAGGCCTGCTGGTTTTTCTGCAATTATTACCGACCTATGCATCTAACCCCTCAGCCCCTTCCGCGGCATTGCCGGAATATATCAATGAGTATTCTATTCCCACAGCCGCGTCGGCACCTTTAGCCATCACGGTCGATGCAAATGGCTTGGTGTGGTTTACTGAATCGAACGCTAGCAAACTAGCAAAGTTCGACCCCGTAACCAACTCATTCGCCGAGTATGCCGTGCCAGGAGTTGGGGATATGTGGGGAGTGACTCTAGATCACAACGGCAACGTCTGGTTAACACAGTATTCCGGAAAAGGCTCGGTGGGCCCTGGCGGATCAATTGTATTCGGAGGCAACGGGCGACTTGTCCGGTTTGACCCGACCCGAAACAATTTCACATCCGTGGACGTCCCTACAGTCGGCTCCTTTCCTATGCGGCTTATTGTTGATGATCAGAATAGGATTTGGTTCACAGAGCTTCTGGGAAATAAGATCGGAGTCTATGACCAAAGCAAGAAGCAGTTAACGGAGTACTCCGTTCCAACGAATGCGTCGGGCCCCGCAGACTTAGCCTTTGACAGAAACGACGCCTTATGGTTCACGGAAACTTATGCGAAAAATCTGGGTGAATTCTTCCCTGAAAATCAAAGCTTCACAGAATACCCATTGGGAAACCCAAGTGCATCTCAAATTGTATCCTCCCCAGTCGGGCTTGCGGTAGATGGTCAAAGCAACGTATGGGTTGCCGATCACGGTGGCAACTGGATAGTCGAATTCAATCCAGTGACAAACAGGATCGTGAAGTACCCGACTCACTTTCCGCCCGAGGACATCTACCCGATATCGTTGGTGAACGACCTGTTGATTGATTCCAATGGGAAGGTTTGGTTTACAGAACATGGAGGCAACAGTATAGGATACCTAAACACGAAAGACTACACGATGGTTGAATTTCCGATACCGACAGGCCCGCTCAGTACCTGCCTTTGGTTAGCGCTGGCACCTAACGGCGACATCTGGTTCACCGAGTGGAGCACCAACAAAATAGGTGTGGTACAATCTAGTCTATCCATCCCAGTGTCCATACGCGTCTCTGAAAAGTACCTTACGCTAAGTCCCGGTGATGAAACAACCATTTCCCTCCTGACAAAAACCTCTCAGGACATAGTTGGCAACGGGACATTGAGAAGCTCATGGTCTTCATACACCCCTCTAGATGCTTCTGTCTCGTTCTCATCTCAATATCCATCACTGGCTGGCCCAACTAGTACCAGCGCACAAGCTGAACTCTTCATATCAACAACTACTAAGCCAGGTAACTACACACTCGGTTTAGGAATTGATACAGGACGAGTTGCGGTCTGGAGCATGGTTCAAGTCCAGATTACAGCGCAACCTTCAACGACCCCAATTGGAACTAGCCTAACTTTAGTTTCCGCGGCGATAGTCATCTTTGTCTTTGTTGTTCTTGTGCTCGGCATAGTTCTGCGTAGTACACGTCGCCAGCGACCTCCGTCCCCCACATCCCTTTAGGAATCCACGAATCCAAGATTGCCTTTGTTCAAGTTTCAATCAGGTAGGCTCATTCCGATTTTGGCTCAGAAAGTTGTTCGGACTCTTAGGATCTTGAATCCAAGTTGAACCGCTGGTCCGATTGCTAAAGCGGCAATTAGAGTTCCAAGCCACGCTGGTCCCCCTAAGAGCCAGCCCACCGCGACCACTGTGATTTCTATGCATGTCCGTGCCACCCGCAAGCTAGTTCCTCCGAGCCTCGACAAAGCCAGCATCAAGGTATCTCGTGGTCCCGCACCTGCATCTACGCCCACGTAGATCGCTGTGGCAAATCCCATGATCAATGTTCCAAGAAGAAGATACCCGACCTGAAGGAAGAACAGGTGGGATATTGAAGGAACGTATGGTTTGAGAATGTCAACCCAGACGCCGATGAAAATCGTGTTCGCGATTGTCCCCCAGCCTAACGGCTCTTTCAGAATAATATCCATTAACACTATCAGAGACGCTACACCAATAGTCGATTCCCCGAGAGTTATTGGCATGTGGTAGGTTAGTGCCATTTGAAGCACATCCCAAGAATCGAGCCCCAGACTCGCATTAACGATTACATCGATCGCTAACCCAAACAGTAGAAAGCCAATCTGAATAACGCAAAAATCATAAATGAAACGCCTCCAGCCCTTCCACTGAAACTTGAAGAGCTTCATCCTCGGACTCTAACCTACTTTGAAAGCGCGACTTTGCTAACTGGTTACAATCAGGTTTGTGGCTTAGAGACGACTACCCGCTCCCCCGTTTATGCCCGAGAAACAATGAGAAGTAGCGCACCTTCGTTCTCCTTGTCTACGAGGCCTTAGTGAAGTAGGAGCGCGTCTATAGAGAGGGGGCCGGCGCCCAAAATTACGAGCGCGATCCCGAGCATGAAGTATACTATGTCAATTTCGTAGGAGTTCTGTCCCATGTAAGGGGCCTTCATTTTGGTTTTCTTCAAGATCACGGCACCAGCCATCTCGAGCGCGATGCAGAACCCAACCAGTGGGACAAGGAAGCCTATGATTAGGGATAGGCCTCCGAAGAATTCGAGAATTATCGCAAGGTATGTCAGGATCGACGGCACGCCGAGACTCTTAGTCCATTGAAGAGTCTGTTGCCTACTCTTACCGAGTTTGGGGTAACCGTGGCCAACAAAATTGGCCCCCACCCAAACCCTCAAGAACAATGCGAGAAAACCTACGTAGGGCAACAAGATCCATTCACTCAACACGGAAACGCTCCCATTCAACATCACGCATTGAACGAACTAGTTATAGTTTATCTGTTCGAATTCAGTGCGCCCTCTAACTGTTGCAGGCGAACAAGTTAGGGGCAACATGTATCACGGCGGTACGCTACGCATAGTTGGGGAACCAAGTGGGCATGAATTCGAACGAGCGTAGCACAGTTGCAGAACCTGCCAAACTGAAAGAGTTGGTGGATTACCAGGAGGGTGCTGTTGTCAGTCGCACTTTGGTTGAAAAAGACGTTGGGACAGTGACTCTATTTGCTTTCGACCAAGGCCAGGGGCTGAGTGAACACACTGCGCCGTATGACGCGATGGTCATCGTCATCGAAGGAAGGGTGGATATCAAAGTCGCGGGTAAAGACTTTCTCCTAGATGAGGGTCAAATTATCATCATGCCCGCCAACAAACCACACGCCCTCAAGGCAGTAACACGATTCAAGATGATTCTAATCATGATTCGGACCAAATGACTATGCCGCTAGGCGACCTATCATCAGTTGGTTCTCACCAGGCCTGCAGATACGTGGCGCGGTAACGTACGCATCAATCAATTACGGAGTCATAAAAGAAGTTAAAGAAATTAAGGAACGGTTCTAGGCTCTGGCTTCAAGCGCCTAGAGGCTTACTTTTCCATTAGGCTGTAGTCGAGAATGATCCAGACCACGCTGGCTATGAAGATTACAATGCCTGCAGCGAGCCAAGGTAGGTACTGGTAGCTGTTCCCAACTATGAGCCAGTATATGTCCGCCAGGATGATGATTATACCCATCAATATCGCAAGATAGGACTTTGTTTTAGTGCTCATTTTTGTTCAACTACAGAAACCTGATTATTGTTTAAATGCCTTTCTCCGTTTACGCGCTGCCTCGCCGGAGGAGCCGAACAGAACACTAAGCTGGCGCCGCGAAGACAGGCGCTTCTATCGCTTGTAGCCTTTGAACATGTAGTCCCAAAGCGATTTTACTTTCTCAATGTGGCCCCGTTTGCAGTCGACAGGCACACCGGTGAGGGCTAGGCGCTCTGCAAACTCGCACTCCAAGCAAACCTTCTTGTCGAAGGGGCAAGAGTCCTCCTGCGCCACGTAATCGCTCAACCATAGATTATCAGGCAAAGAATACCCATCCTAACTTTACGAGTCGTTAGTGGTTTATGAATTTCGGTCAAGGTCTCCGCATACCCCTTCCTACCCTACCTGCCGGGGTACCTTGGCTCGAAAGGATTCTGAAGATGTTGGAAGGTCACTCGTACTTCTTTGCTTCCTCGCCTAGGCCCGCAACAAGCTTGGGGAACTCGTCCAGCGAAAAAGCAGGCGAGACTTTGATGTCGGTCTTGAACACATAGAAGAAGGGTGCTACCTTTTTGTTAAGTTCCTCGTTTGAGTTCGCTTCCACTATGAAGAAGCCGTATCTAAACGTGAACCAAGCAGCGAGAGGTTTCATTAGCGCGATGGCTTCCCCAAGCTTCTTCTGTAGACTAGGACTTTTTTCGAACTCATTTTTCGCATCGACAGGAGGGTTGAATTCTATCATGAACTTCATTGCGGTTCAACCTAAGCTGTAAGCGGAGAGCATTTAAGAGTTTTCACGTATGCAAAATCAACGGAGAGTTGTCTTGTGTTTGGGTATTCCGAGGACGTAGATCTTCATACCTTCTACCCTCACTTTCAGGCCGAACCTTGCGTAATCCTCCGCTACGATTCGTGTCGCCCTAATTCGTAGCGAATAGGCCAGGTTTCTAGCTGCGTTCTCGGACCTACATTTAACCCTGAAACCCTTCAGAATTCCTCTTGCAACGAGCATGAGCTTGCGGTCTCTTTGGCCATAAGCTACACGTTTATCGAATGTTCCACGTCTGTACTGCTTGAGACCTGACATACCGGATCACAGTTGTGGAATTGGTAGTCTCCAATTATTGTTGCTGCGGCTGTTCATGCTAGCATCTTCCTTGAACTATCCCAGTGCAAGTTTTCTTATGTTCAGCTAAGTCGGTTTCGTCCTTCATTAGGGCTCCACATTCACTACAGATCAATTCAATCCCCCAACATTTCTACTCCAGGAAAGGCTACGTTTGACCATACGGCGCTTACCCATATCCTTTGCAATATTATTGTGTAGCCCCCAACCCGAATTCGACGATTTTTGAGCCTAAAACGGCGTAAAGGAACATATCAGTATCCATCCCCTATCTCGAAAGGCTGGGGGTTCAGACAATAACACTGACTGAGGAACTACAAATCCGAAAATCACCAACTCAGAAACCAGGACAACAAGAAAGGTTCTTCTGCGAAAACTGTAAACAGGAAGTTTTTCTCCAGGCCAGATACTGCGACAAATGCGGCGGACAAATTGAGTGGCCGAAAGAAATCCAAACAGTCATCACGTTATGGAACGCGTCGAGTAAGAACCAAAAGAAGCAGAAGTAGGCACACCTCCTCCCTCAACCCAACATTAGTTTTCTTGAACGGCAACGTCCTCACGATGGACGCTGCCCGACCACTAGCCGAAGCAATTGCGGTCTTGGCGGGCAGAATCGTTGCGATAGGAAGCAACCAAGAGATACAGTCCCTTGTAGGACCGAAGACCAGAATCATCGACGTGAAGCGCGCAACCATCCTGCCAGGATTTACCGATTGCCACATTCACCTAATCGAGTACGGCCTTTCTCTAAGAAACATCGACCTGAGAAATGCCCAGAGTATCGAGGACGTTAAGGAAGCAGTTACCGAAGAGGCACGCGGGTCAAACGCGTGGGTCTTGGGGCGCGGCTGGGACCAAGAGAAGTTTACTGAAAAACGCTATCCGACGCGAAGAGACCTTGATGAGGCCTCCCCCGAGAAACCAGTTCTTCTCAGGCGAATTTGCGGCCACATCTGTGTGGTAAACTCGGCCGCCCTTGCAATGGCCGCCATAACCGCCGAAACACCGAACCCTACGGGAGGAATAATTGACCGTGACCCAACAGGTGAAGCCACGGGTATACTTCGCGAAAATGCGGTTGACCTAGTAAGCAGATTAATCCCTCCGCTTGAACAGGATGACTATGCGCAGGCTGCGCAAATCGCGTGCCAGCATGCGTTGGCGGCGGGATTAACAACAGTTCATTGCATTACTAGTTCCGAGTTGGAGCTGAAAGCGCTGCTCAAGCTGAAAGCGCAAGGCCTGCTTCCACTCCGGTTCTACTTACTCATTCCCACCGAGCAGTTGAAGGCAGCAGTTGCGCTGGGCCTTCGTTCTGGGTTTGGCGATGAATGGGTTCGCATCGGAGGCGTCAAGATTTTCACGGATGGTTCTCTCGGAGCGCGAACGGCAGCGCTCGAAGCCCCTTACGCCGACGACCCTGAAAATCAGGGCGTTGCAATTCACAGCCAACAAGGACTTGACGTTCTTGTCGAAGAAGCCAATCGGTCCGATTTTCAGGTAGCCGCACACGCCATAGGCGACAGGGCGGCCGCAATGGTGCTTCATGCTGTTGCGAAGGCGCATGAATTGTGTCCGAAAAAGAAACTTCGGCATAGAATTGAACACGCATCAGTTCTTACCACGGACCTCATCAAGCGGATGGGCGAATTGGGGCTCGTGGCTTCAGTTCAACCTCATTTCATCGTCTCGGACTCTTGGCTCGAACAGAGGCTGGGTACAAATCGGGCTTCGCTTGCCTACCCATTTCGCAGCCTAGTCCGCGCCGGAGTCACTGTGGTAGCGGGGTCGGACTGTCCGGTCGAACCATTGACGCCTCTCTCAGGCATTGAGGCTGCGGTCAACAGAACGGGAGGAGAAGCTGTGACCGTCGAAGAAGCCATCGCATTCTACACTCGCAATGCGGCCTACGCCTCATGCGAGGAAGACATCAAAGGAATAATCTCACCTGGAAAACTCGCGGACCTAGTAATCATCGAGAAGGATCCACGAAAAGTACCCCCATCAACGATTTCGAAAATCAGGGTTCTTTGGACGATAGTTGGCGGTAAGATCGCTTACGGGAAAGATAACTGAGACCTCTTACGGGCACACGCTACCGAATCAACCGGCCTCTATTGATGGTGCTTGGTACTTTTCCACTTTGTAGGCATCGCCTGCTCACTGTAGAAGAATTCCACCTAAGATTAAGAGTTCTAGTGCGTCTTTGATTGTTAAGTGAGGAGCGAGGTATTCTTGATCGCACGCAATAGCGGAATTTTGCTGTTGGGTTTCCTGTTAACCGCAATGTTCGCAGCCGCGGGGAACTATCCCTTAGTGGCTGCTCAATCGTGCACTGCTTCGCTGGGTTACTCCAGCCTCACCTCGACACAGTACTATTACGGTTCGAATGTTGGAATTATTGTGCCCGTCTCAACATCCTGTTCGTACGTCGGAGGCCCATTGTACGCCTCGGGGGATGCATTCGACACATCAGCTAACGTTGACTTTGGTTCAGTGAACACAATGCTGAATCCTGTTTACGGTGGCAGTACGTTCAACGGACAACTATTGTTCAATCTTCCACCCTCAATTCTGGGACATCAACTACGAATCACAGTGTCAGTCTATAGCGGCCAAAACAGCTACGGCAACGGATACGGACCGCTGCTAGCAACGACAGGCCAAATGGTACAGGTGAATCTCACCTACCAGAACGGTTACCCTAACGGCAATGGATCCTGCTATTCAAATTACAACTGTTATGGTAACAATTGTTATGGCAACAACTGCTATGGCAACTGTTACCAGACTTCTTACTGCTATCCTAGCATGACCTACTGCAACTACCAACCATCATACTGCTATCAAGGTAACTATGCCAATTGCGGCTATCAGAGTGGTAACAATTACTACTACTATTACTACAACCATCACTACTACCAGACCAGCTGCAACGACCCAGATAACCATCATCGCTAAAGAACCACAGACAGTCCCACAAGAAGCGACATGGGACTACGTGGGCGTTTGAGGGTGGCTTCTCAAATAATCGGAACGTGCTGAAAGGCGAGTCTGAAGCACAGAGCATTGCCACGGTAAGCGGCTCGCAGGCCACAAGTCGCTTATTCAAGCGTCTACTTCGCGGACGAAACTTGAAGACTCCGACAAACTCACAAAGCTTTATTCAACTCGCGGCCGTTTATCCGTGCCCGAAGCTGAAGCTTCACCTATTGACTGGCACGGGAGATTGTTGGTTTGGAAGCATACGTAGTTGAAACACCCGCCGGCTTTTTCATACTGGATGAAAAGTCAAACGTTCTGGAAAAGGTCTTGTTTTCACCTAAACCGGAAGCCGCGGCAGTCGAACTGAAGGATTTACAGGACGGCACTCTCTCAAGAGCGGTTGTTGATAGCCTAAAGCAGGCTGCCAAGAAACATAGCCCGTTAGTGTTCGAGAATGAGCAAATTGCAAGAGCTGTCGAGAAAGCAGAGAAACTGAAGGTCTCGGTCAAATCCTCTCCGATAGCTGAGCAATTTCGCCTCCACTTAGGCTCCGAGTGGGAGGGGCGGGACGGTTGGTTGAAGAAGCAATCCCTTGAATTGCCCATTTTCAAAACTCCCCAAGCCTACAATGATTTTGCGCGGCAGGTGACTTTGCAGCTTGCACGGGCTGGGATTGCAGTTGCGGCGGCAAGGCGGGACCTCAGCGCTGTACAGGCCGTTCGCGCGATGGATGATTTGGATAAGGTGCTGAACTTGCTTGCGGGACGCGTCCGTGAGTGGTTTGGCCTTCATTTTCCTGAGATGGATAGGATTGTGGAAAAGCATGATACCTATGCACGGCTAGTTGCGAAACTTGGAAACCGCAGGAATTTCACGTATGAGAATCTTGTAGCCGAGGGTATTCCGAAGGAGAAGGCTGAGGAACTCGGCGGCGCTGCGAGGAAGTCTATGGGCGCTGAAATCAGTGAGCCTGACCTGGCGGTGCTTCAATCGTTTTGTGAACTCATGCTTGACCTCTACAAATTCAGGGGAAAGAGTGAGGCGTACGTTGAGGACGTTCTCAAACAGGTAGCCCCGAACATGACAGCCATTGTGGGAGCGCCACTTTCCGCGAGGTTGATCTCTATTGCTGGGAGCCTCGACCATTTAGCCAAGATGCCCGCAAGTACTCTGCAGGTACTTGGTGCTGAGAAAGCACTTTTCCGCTCCTTGAAGACGGGCGCCAGGCCGCCCAAACATGGTGTGATATTTCAGCACACCGCGATTCATCAATCTCCCCGCTGGCAGAGAGGAAAAATCGCTAGAGCCCTATCAGGAAAGCTTAGCATCGCCGCTAGGATTGATGCCTTCGGCGGCGATTTCCTGGGCCAGAAATTGAGGGATGACGTCGATAGGAAAGTCAGCGAGATAAAGGAAAGGTACAAGACGCCTATTCCATTGAAGAAGAGAGAGTTTGGCCGCAAACGTTAGGCCGTATGACCCTTTCGAGGGGGTCTATTGGGTAACCCTCGAAGACGGGAGCAGGCGCCTTGCAACGAAGAACCTTGCGCCGGGCGTCAGCGTTTACGGTGAACTGCTCGTCGAGAGCAAGGGCACCGAATTCAGAACATGGGACGCTTACAGGAGCAAACTGGCTGCTGCTATTCTTCGCGACATTAACTCCTTGCCCATTCAGCCAGGTAAAGCCGTGCTGTACTTAGGGTCCGCGTCGGGTACCACGGCAAGCCATGTCAGTGACATTGTGGGGGAACGCGGCCGAGTGTATTGTGTAGAGTTCGCGCAAAGAAGCATGCGGGAACTCATCGATACGGTGTGTTACCATCGCTCCAATGTTTACCCGATCCTCGCAGACGCGCGTTTACCAGAGAGATACAAGCCATTGGTGGATCGGGTAGATGTGATTTATTCCGATGTAGCTCAACCGGAGCAGGCGAAAATACTGGCCGACAACGCTGACCTTTTTTTGAAGCCCCAAGGGTCAGCGTTGATTGCGATAAAGTCACGGAGCGTCGATGTAACTATGGACCCCGCTGATGTTTTCAAACAGGAAACTGGAATACTTCGCGCAAGGCATTTTGACATCCTTCAGACCGTTCGTTTGGAACCCTACGAGAAAGATCACGCCATGGTCTTGGCCAGTCGGGCATGACCTCGTTGTTCAATTCGAAGGGCACATTGGAACGGGCCATGGATGCTGTTCTCGGCCATGAGCTTCGAAAACTGAACACGCACCTCCCAAAGCAAAGGCGCAGCCTAAACGAACTCCTGAAGGAGAACGACCCAACCGTCGAGGCGTCTGACGGTACGGACATCATACTAAAGAAATCCGACCTCGAGGAACTAGCGACGATTGTTCCAGCCGAATACCAAGACCGCGTGAAACTCCCGATTATTGTACTCAGAAGAATGGAGTTAGGCAGGTCGATTTACACAATTTCAGGTGAACGTGTTGAGGAATTTACAGTCAGGAAGATCCTAGGCCTTACTAACCTAGAGTATTACCAGATGTACAAGGATCAAGAGGCTACTTTCCTGTACAGGTCGCAGGTCACGGAACTGCTTCGAAAATTCCAGAGCCTCATTGTCATAGGTTTCGGAATTCCAAAGGAACTGTTTGATTACGCCCCAAGCCGTGACTGACCTAAGTCGCGCTCAATCTCCTTTATGGTCTTCCAAGAAAGACGGACGATTGGAGGATACTCGGCGTGAGTGCGCCTCCACTCTCTGAGGAAGGTCATCGTCTTCTCATCGGTTATGTAGCCGGACCCGAAATTCCCGTATTCGCCTCGCAAAGCCTCAACCGCCTCGTCCCTCCTCACTTTCGCAATGATGCTGGCCGCCGAGACTACAGGATAGGTCCTATCTGCATGGTGCTCGGACACCAGTTTGATTCCGCGTAAGGCTGCGGGCAGGAATTCCCGAATTGTTTCTCCATACCGTTGTTCGTTAACATCTGAAGCGTCAACGTACGCCTCCCTCGGGGAGAGCTCGCTTATCACTTGAGCCATCAACTGTGCCTCCAAGAAGTTCAGTTTCCTCAACTTCCCACCGTGCAACACAACGTCATCGATCTCCTTGGGTTGGACCTCTGCTACGCTAACCTTCATGGCTAACGCCCTAATTCTTGGGGCTAGCTGGACACGCACTTCAGGGCTCAGCAACTTTGAATCTTTGACGCCCATCGTCAATAATTCGCGGTCGCGATTTTCCCCCAACAATACTCCTGCGACCACGAGCGGCCCTATGATTGGGCCGCGCCCAGCATCATCCACACCCGCGATGAGCGGTGCCATACAATCGACCTACGATGCCAGAGAGACTTCAGGAGTTAAAAGCTACGACCTTCCTTGCTAGCACCATGCCCCGCTCTCGCATCTTTTTGACCGGCGAACCCGGGTGTGGGAAAACAACTACCATCAAGAAAATTTCCGAAACCCTCGCTGCACATGGAATGAAAGTGGGGGGAGTCATATCGGGCGAGATTCGCGAGGGGGGTGTCCGAGTCGGTTTCAACCTTGAGGATATACTAACCCACGAAATCGGCATTCTTGCCCACGTTTCTCAGAGAGATGGCCCAACTGTGGGTAAGTACCGCGTGAACTTGGTGGACATTCAGCGAGTTGCCGTATCAGCAATCAAGCATGCGATCGAGGACGCCGACGTGATATTGGTTGACGAGCTCGGTCCGATGGAATTGCATTCCATGCCCTTCATCCTTGCCGTTGAGATGGCGTTGGCGACACCAAAACACTTCGTGGGGACGATCCACAAACGCGCCTCACATTACCTAGTCGCAGCAATCAAATCGAACCCCGCATACCAAATTCATGAAGTGACGCCGAACAATCGCAACGAATTGGCAAAGTCCATAACAGAAAGAATTGAGAGCCAGATGTAGATTGAAATCGGCCTTGCAGGCTCACCAAAGGACTGGCACACCGGGTAAACATAGCGAAGGAAGGGCAAGGTTACCCCTCACCCCGCGCGGCGTGTTCTACAACCCGAGAATGAACCTAGGCCGAGACTTTGCGGTTCTGTTTTCGGCCTCGTTCTTTCCCGAGGGTAAGCGGCTTCGCATCTGTGACGCTATGACAGGGTCGGGCGTTCGAGCGGTACGCTACATGTTGGAGTCTCCCAACGTAGCGCGCGTTGTTGCGGCCGACAAGAACCCGGAAGCAGTGAAGGCGGCGAAGCGAACAATCCGGCTCAACGGTTTGGAGAAAGCAGTGGCCGTTGTTGAATCGGACGCGAACTTGTTGCTGCTCGAGCACATGCAGGATAGGTTTGACCTTGTGGACCTAGACCCCTTCGGTTCCCCTGCTCCGTATTTGGAATCCGCCTTACGGGCGATCGCGGACGGTGGCATTCTCGCGGCTACCGCGACTGATATGGGGCCGCTCACGGGTGCGAGGCCTGCGGCATGCTTTCGCAAGTACGGTGCGAGGGCAATTCGAACGGAATTCGAGAAAGAGATGGCTGTCAGAATCCTAGCAGGCTGCTTGGCGGCAATCGCAGGTAGACTAGAACTGGGCGTTGAGGTTGTGTTTGCACACGCTTCTGACCACTACGCCCGAATCTACGTGGCATTGAGGAAGGGAAAGGCTTCCGCGAATCAGTCAGCGAAAAAGTTGGGTTTCCTGGAATATTGCCCGAAATGTCTGATGCGTAATTCAGCCGACTCGTTGGGGTCAATCGAGATGGTGTGTAAATGTTGCGGAACGCAAGTTGAAATTGGTGGCCCAATCTGGCTTGGCCGGCTATGGGACGGAGGGGTGGTTCAGAGAATGGTCCAACGTACTCCGACTCTATCATCAATGCGCCTTTCCGAAATTCAGATGATTCTGTCCCGCATCATGGAGGAAGCAGACAATTCAGCTTTCTATTACAGGACTGACGCATTCGCCCGGTCACTTAAGATAGAGCCCCCTGGAACCGCGCGAATTCTAGAAGTCTTACGCAAGAAAGGCTACCAAGCTAGTCGAACACACTTCGATCCCATTGGATTCAGAACCGACATGAAAATCGATGAGTTAAGGGCGCTATTGCGTAACTTGGTGTAGGAAGCCTAGGCCCAAGAAATAGAGCTCAGCGCTTTCAGGCCGGCTCGCGGGCGGTTTCACTATCCTGAGGACATGAAATGATGATTTCATTTCAAGCTGAAATTCCCTTAATTCCGGACCTTGAAAGACCTTAACGAGCATGTCGCCCGAAGGTTTCAATATGCTACGCGCAATTCTCAACGTGCATCTAGCTAGTTCGATCTGGCGGGCGTGGTCGACTTCCCACACGCCGGATAGGTTTGGGGAAAGGTCGGAGAGGACCACATCAAACATTCCAGGGGCAGTTGCTCTGATTTGGTCAACGACCCCTTCTTGGGTTATGTCAGCCTTAATTGTGGAAACATTCTCGAATTGAAGAGGGGTTGTAGTTTGCAGGTCGACGCCTAGGACAAAGCCCTTCCCCCCCGCGAGTTGGTGAGCCGCCTGCAACCAACCCCCAGGCGCGCAACCGATGTCAAGCACGTGGTCGCCCCGTTTCACGAAGGAATATCGTTTGGCCACCTGGAGTAGCTTGAAAGAGGCCCTACTACGGAAACCTCTCGCTTTCGCTAGGCGGTGAAAATGGTCTCTCTTCCGCTGCCGTAACCATTCACTAGGCACTTTTGGCTACCGCTTTACCTGCGTCCGCAATGCCATGCATCCACTTTGTCAGATGGTCGCACTTGTTTGGATTCAAAATCCAGGCTTGTGGGCAGTTTCCGACAAGGTCGCAAAAGGCGCATGGGATGTCTAGGATAGAGTCAATTGTCGCATAACGACGCTTTGCGAAAACACGGTAGGTCCAGCGGCCGTCGTGAAGTTCCTTCTTTCGGGCAATCAGCCCCTTCCTCTCAAGCCTGAGTATAGCTCTTGAGCCTTCGCGGCTGTCAGCTGTTAGTTTCCTCCAAAGCTCAGATTGCAGAATTCCCATGTCGCCGAGTTCCATGACTATGCGTAACACGTCCTGTTCTGTTGGACCTTTCCTCGGCAACGAATAACCTTCTAGAAATGAAACGATTTATTCAGAATCACATTGGAAATGGGCATCATTCCATTTAAACGTTGAAGACCATTTCCGCAGTTGATTGTTCCGCCTCCGGTTTTGTCGCCCGAAACGGTTGATTTCTAAGTGATTCGCGACCCGTTAGGCACTTCGCCATCGGTGGTGAGTAACGCTAGCTTGTCGCCTTGCTCGGCCGCAAGTAACATTCCCTGCGAGACTTCGCCGGAGAATTTAGATGGCTTCAGATTGTAGAGGAAGATAACTCGCTTCCCCTTCAGCTGGTCGGGCTCGTAATAGCCGACTAGGCTGGATACGGTCTGGCGGGCTCCTAGCGCTCCGAGATCGACAAGAATCCTGTAGAGTTTTTCAGTTCTTGGAACTCGCTCTACCTGCGTGATGGTCCCTACTCTAGCATCTATTTTCTTGAACTCCTCAAACGAAATCTCGACGCTTTTATCATCGCTCATGTCCTATCCTCGTCCAATCAGACGTGCTCTAAGGCGGTAGATAAATCGGTTATCAGATCTTCGGCGTCCTCTAAACCCACGGATACCCTGATCAACGAGTCTGTCAGACCGATTCTATCACGTTCCTCTTTGGGCACTGAAGCATGCGTCATTGAACTGGGATGCTCGATTAACGATTCTACGCCACCTAGGCTCTCAGCCGGGGTGAATACCTTGACATGTTTCAATAGCTTCTGGCAGGCGTCTGTGCCACCTTTCAAGTGGAAGCTGACCATCCCGCCAAAACCATCCATTTGTTTGCGAGCTAGGTCGTGCTGTGGATGTGAGGTTAAGCCGGGATACACGACCTTCGAAACCTTCGTATGCTCGGCCAAGAATTCCGCGACCTTCTGAGCATTGCTGCAGTGGCGTTCCAGCCTCACAGCTAAGGTTTTGATGCCTCGCAGAACAAGCCAGCAATCCATTGGCCCTGGGACAGCACCTGCGGCGTTCTGTGCGAATTGCACTTTCTCATAGAGCTTCGGGTCGTCGAGCACTACTGCTCCGCCGATGAGGTCACTGTGTCCTCCTAGGTACTTGGTCGTGCTGTGAACTACAATATCAGCGCCTAGTCGGAACGGGTGCTGAAGATATGGGCTCATGAATGTGTTATCCACCACCAGCAGCGCGTTGTGGCTGTGTGCAATCTTCGCAACGCCCGCGATGTCCACGATCTTGAGGAGCGGGTTTGTCGGGCTCTCTACCCACATGATCTTGGTTTCCGGGCTCAGCTTGGCCTCGAAATCCCTCAGATTGGTTCCATCGACGTAGGTCGATTCCACGCCGAAGTTTCGCATTATTCGGGTGAAGAGCCGTCGCGTTCCTCCATACAGATCGTCTACGGCCAGAATGCTGTCGCCTTCCTTGAGCAGGCTCAGGAGGAGGGTGGTTATGGCTGCCATCCCGGATGCAAATGCCAGTGCATGCTCCGCTTCTTCAAGTGATGCAAGACATTTTTCTAGAGCCGTTCTCGTCGGGTTGCCGGTCCTAGAATACACGTAACCAGTACCCGTGGCTGGCTGAGTCTGGTTGAACGTTGACACTTGGTAGATTGGAACAACAACCGTCCCAGTCGGATTGTCCAGCTCATCCCCTGCATGGATTGCGCGCGTAGAAAATCGCATGATAGAGCCTTCGAGGCCAAATCGGCCTTGGGAGGCTTAAAGCTTGCAGAGTGCTAACTTGTGCTGAGCAATTCCAAGGATTCAAAGAATATTGAACAGCGTGTGAACGGCTTCACCAGCCGGCAAACCGACTCAATCAACAGTCCGAAACGTTTAGCGCGAAAATGTACTAGGGCACAGAAATTTCCTAGAAGACTTATTACCATTCGAACTTCGACAATAGGGCGGTGCCATTGTTTGGCTAAGAAACGAAAGGCCAAGAAAGGTATGAAAAAGAGAGCAAAGCGTTCGGCGAAGAAGAAAGCCAAGCCAAAGAAGAGAATGCCTCTTCAACCTAAGCCCGCCGAAGCAGCACCGCCACCAACTCCAGTAGTTGAACAGCCACCCATGCCAGGACCAATGCTGGAAACCCAACCTGCGGAACCTACTCCAGCTGAGCAACCCCCTTCAACTGAACCGATGCCTTCTGGCAGTTCGGAAGGCGAATTGACCAACCCGTAGAAGCTGGCTCTCAAGCAATTTCTCGCCGACGCGTACGTGTAGGCATCGACTTTGAACTACAATAGTTACCGAAGATAGTGAAGGTGGGCTGAACTTCCCTCGAAACAACCGCAAAACAACTTCATCAGAAACAAAGTCGAACTGATTCGCAACGGAACGTCTGCCCGAGATCGTACGGCTCGACGGTTGTGTCTGGGAGCACTCGAAGAAGCACTATATGCAGTTGACCCGTATCGGCGCACTCTTTCATTTCTGCGGGTGAAAGACGGACAACTCCAAACGAAAACACACTTCTCAACTCCTCTCTCTCGATTCAGCAGGACCCTTGTGCTTGCCGTCGGGAAGGCCGGGGGACCTATGATGAGAGCCGCCTTTGAGATCCTCGGGAGCCAGCAAATTCGGGGGATTCTCGTAGCGCCACGGGGCGAGCGGGCACTAGTTCATGACCCACGCATCCAAGTCTTCAACGCGGGCCATCCGATACCTGACCGCGAGGGACTCAGAGCTGGCAAGATAGTTCTCAAAGCAGTCCAGCGGATGAAGGCTGATGAACTTCTCCTTTGCATGATTTCAGGCGGCGCTTCCGCCATGTTGGCTTCGCCCCCGCCCGAGGTCAGGCTGAGCGAAGAGAAACGTCTGACAGAATGCATGCTAACGAGCAAGGCTACGATTCATGAAATAAACACAGTACGAAGGCACCTTTCAACTCTGAAGGGCGGCCAACTCGTCGAACAATGTCGGGCTTCAACTATCTTGTCCTTAATCGTGTCAGATGTTCCCGGAAACTGCCTCCCGGACATCGCTTCGGGGCTGACGGCGGAGGACCCGACCACTTACCAAGACGCCGTAGACGTTCTAAAAACGCACGATGTTTGGAACAAAATGCCGCGCCAAATCAAGGACCATCTGGCCCGAGGAGTACGCGGTCAAGCCCCAGAAACTCCGAAACCGGGAACCGCAAGCTTCAGCAGAGTTCGAAACTTCATAATCGCAGACAGCACAACCGCATGCACCGCAGCGAAAAGGGCGCTGAGAGCGAACAGCGTGCACGTGAATATCCTAACATCTTCAGCGGAAATGGAAGCGAAACAGATGGGAAGACTGCTGGCGGACTTGGCTACTAAGGACTGCGGGAAATCATACGGGCATTCTCGGGCGATCGTCATGGGTGGAGAGACAACGGTCGAGATCATCGGGGGAGGGAAAGGTGGTCGAAATCAGGAAAGTGTCCTCTGGGCCACGGACGGAATTGCAGGCCTCAACGGCACCGTCGTAGCCGCGCTAGGGACTGATGGAATTGACGGTAATAGTAAGGCGGCTGGTGCGCTGGCGGATGGAAGGACAAGCCTGCGGGCTAGAAGAAGGGGGCTGGACACGAACAGATTCCTGGCTCGGAATGATTCCTACCGATTCTTCCGAACGCTTAATGACGGTTTAGTTACGGGACCAACGGGAACGAACGTCGGCGACCTGTACCTTATGATCTCGCTCTTGTGACTTGGCCTATTTGACGATTAGCGTGGGGCATTTGGCGTGATGGCTAACTTTGTCTGACACGCTGCCGAGCAGGAACGCGCGAACCTCAGTGAGCCCCCTGCTACCGAGCACAATGAGGTCGACGTTTTCGGAAATAGAGGTTTTCATGATTTCCTCGGCGGGCACACCCTGAAGCAACTTGTACTCGTAATCCGCCCCCTGGGCTCTCGCATAGGCTTCAGCTTTGCTCATGATCTCTTTGCCCTCCGCTTCCATTTCCTTAACGAAGACCGTGGTCGCGAGAACGCCTGCTTCTGATGGTGTTACGGCGTAGAATTGGCGGAGAACGACGTGTGCTATGATCAGTTTGGCGCCGTACTTCTTTGCCAAATCAACTGCACATCTCAACGCTCTCTCTGCGTATGGCGAACCGTCCACGCCAACAAGGATCCTCGAGAACATGAAAATCGAGGGATAATATTGGGCGGGAGGGTATTAACTGTGCTTAGGGGGCTATGCGGCTAGTCGACAGGGATCTCCGGTGGTTTCTCGACAGCCCTTTGGGGCTTGGAAGCGTACATCCTAACATAGGGCGCCATGGCGCGTAGGATCTTGCTCTCCGCCTTGCGCAAATGTTCTTCGAAGGTTGTGCGGGGAACCTTGTTTTTGTTAGCTATTTCTTCCGCAGTCATTTTTTTCGGGACTTGATAGTAGCCGTATTCCAAAGCCGCCATCAGCGAATTAACCTGCTTGGCTGTCAGTTCGGAAAAAATGCTGTTCACCGATATCACGAAAGCCTCTCGAATGCTCTTTTCCGGAACCACTTTTTTCTGAACTATCTCAAGCGGGCCGAGGCGGCTGAGCTCTTCGAACATCCTCTTGTAATCGTTCTCTCGGAATCCTATGACCCTATACTCCTCCCACCCACCGTAGTAGGTTTCGGGTTGCATTTGCAGGCACGAATTCTCTTCAATTATGTTTGAGACGTTTGGCATGATCTTGTCGCAGCGGCAGGTTTTTACAATCAGTTGGAGGTTGCCTTCGAGGAAGTTCTTCTTGAGGACTCTGCCACCCTTCCAGAGGAGAAGCTCTTTCAAGTCAGGTTCAATTCTCGTGAACGTCTCGATGTTGGGACAGTCGACTTCCATGACATGGATATGGTTGTTACACCACTGAACGACCCTCACTTCGGGGTTCTTCATAGTGAAACGGGTGTAGGGGCAGTCATGCTGCATTTTGAACGATACTTCAAACATGGCATGATCAACTGACCTAACTGAGCCCCTATGGCTCTATAAGGGATGTGCCGTCGCAAGACGGCTCAGGTAACTCAGCGGGCGCTCGCTCGATTTCGCCATCCCACGACGGTACAAGACACTACCGTCAGTTCGACATCATTACTTGCTGGAGGTAATGTGAATGAGCATCGTAACAAACGTGCTGGACAAGCTGGGAGTCCTTGCAGCGATAGGCCCGAAGATCACATCCTTTGCTCCGAATCTAAACGTACGCCTTCAAGGAATCCTGTGGAAGAATTTCCGTCAGAAACGAGATTGGCCTTCGACTGTGAGCGCCGACGAATTCCAGAGAGAAACGATGGCCCGAAGGGCCTTCAACGAAATACTAGGCCGGCAGTCCTTAGCGAGGTGAAAACAATGCAACAAACAATAACAGAGCAAGCAATCGAGCCAGGATTCGAATGGGCGGAGCCTGAAGTTCTGCGCTCGATCCGAGCTGATGCAAGAATTCGTTCGGTGGTCATATTCCGAACCGCAAAGCCCGCAGGAGTGAAGCAGCTCGACGACGTGGTCAAGGATAGTGAAGTTGACTTCGCCAGACCAAACAAGGCGGTAACAGATTCATTCCTAGTAACCGACCTCCTTGAGGACATCACCTACTTAGTTGGGCAAGCAGGGTCACTTTCGCAGCTTGTCTTCACCCTCAAGAACGAACAGGTCATGGTAGCAGTTCAACCCGGCTCAGACCTTACTGAGATTGCTCACGACTTCGCCAGGAGCTTGGAAGCCATACGGGCCAACACCTGACACCTCTGCACCTTGGTTTGCCAGAGGTGTCTGGCCTGCTACCGCTTGCACTCAAAACCTATTTCTGAAGGAAATCCTTTCCAAGCAAGACGAAAAATGCCAGATGTAGCCGAGGGCCAACCAGCACCCGATTTCACAGCAAAAGCCAATGATGGTTCAAATGTGACGCTGTCTGGCTTGCGCGGAAAGAACGTGGTACTCTACTTCTACACTAAGAACCTGAGTCCGGGTTGCCGAGCTGAAACCTTCGCGTTTAGAGATAGCTACGAGAAATTCACATCTGCAGACACAGAGTTGCTGGGCATCAGTGTGGACTCCAATGAAGCGCACGCCGACTTTGCTTCCCGCCACAAGATTCCCTTCAAGCTTCTGAGCGACCAAGACAGGTCTATCTCACGCCTCTACGGTGTTCTAGGCTACGGGGGTTACTTCGCGAAACGTACAACGTTCATAATCGACAAACAGGGGGTCATTCGCAGGATTTTCCCTGTTGTGCTTCTGCCGACATCCTACAAGCACCCCGAGACGGTCTTAGAGGCTCTCCGAGGTTTAGGCTGATGGGGCCCCGGTCCCTAGTGGTTGGATCTCGGGCAGCATGGTGATGCCCTCATCCGTTATGTCGAAGCGATTCCACTTAGTCGAATGTTTCTGTCCGCGCAGCGAGTATATTCGCACATATCTCTCTAAGCCCTCCGGGCCTTCCTGGATTTTCATTTCTAGAACGCCGTCGTACATCGAGACGAGGGCATTTTGAAAGCGTGGCTCAAGAATATCGGTCGTCAATGAGAACAATCCCAGCGTCTCGGTCCCTTTGATTTTTGCGAGCAGTTGGCGCAGGAATTTCAGGGTAACGTCGGTCCCCGCCTCCTGGACTATTGAAGTGAGGTCGTCGACCAGCAGGCACGATTTTGTTAGACCCTCCCATGCGGCTTTCAGTGTGATGCTAAGGTCGGTGAGGTTCGCGAGGTTTGTCAGTGCATATTTCGTTTCAGGCTTCTTACCCATGAGGGCACTGTAGCAGTCAAGTATTCGAAGTTCACCGTCTTCCTCAATAGCCGGCGCGTCACCGTACCCCTTTGCGAAAGATTTGCTTATCTCTCCCCGCAAGTCTCCGGCGGTTTCATCCGAGGGCAGGTAAACAACTGGTCTTCCCGCCTCAAGGGCGGCACGTGCAAATGCTTTGCAGAAGGACGTTTTTCCAACTTTGGCTGGGCCTAGGAGTAAGATCGCGCCATCGTTGACCGTCCCGCTCACGAAACAGCCCAAGCAAAAATGAGCTTCCCTTCCGTCGGCATAAGTTACATTCGTTACTTGCACAAGTTCATTTTCGTGGATGCCGCAAAAGGAACATGACAGAGTCGTACCTCATTCCTCTGAAGCTTGAGTTAGGTCACGGTCGAAGATAAATTGTCGTGGTAGACTAGCGCTTAGTCACGGGTTCCACGATTATTTTTGTGCCTTCAAGGGATATGAATAGGGGCTGGCCCTTTTCCCACTTCAATTTCTCAACCATCTCCCTGGGAATCGTTATCCTATATTGCCCTCGAAAATCTTGGAGCCGCACAATGTCTAGGTTTTGGGACATCCCTTGACGCCTGATGAGTACTCACGAGGCCACCATAGGCTTAATGAGCATTGCTAAGCCTTAAATATACTAAGAATACTAATTAGTACTCGTGAGGACTCATCAATTGGAGACTGCAGAGTACTATAGGGACACCTCAGGCTTCTGGAAGATCAAGACACCCAAACGCAGACGAATCGTTCACCTATAGACCAGCAAACAATTAACTAGCCTCTGAGCCGGAATTGGCGGATTCGTGCTATGTTTCGCTCTCTATTTTCTTGAGCTGCTTCTGGTACATTTCCAGCGCTTCTTGTGAAGTAGTCGCGTCCTCAGCCGACTTGTCTTTTCTCCACTTACCAGTGAACCTGGGGAATCTGAGCGCGAGGCCGCTGTTCGGCCTTATCATGTCCCTGCCGCACGTGTGAAGTGGGGATAACGTGATTTCGTCCGCGGCTACCTCCAAGACAATCGAAGGTTCAAACCACACATCAGGCTCCATCAGTGAGTTGACACGCGGGTGCCTGTGTTTGATCACGCTCTTCTCCGTTAGCTTCGGTAGGTCAGCCAAGTCTTGGTCGGTGAAACCTGAGCCCAGTTTGCACAGCGTCTCGAAAACGTCGTCCTTCTGATTGTAAGCAGCCATCAGGAGCGCGCCATAGCTCCCCGCTCGTCTTCCTCTTCCCGCGAATGCCCCTACAGGGACGAGGTCAAAAGTGTCTTGGACTTCGGCTTTGTACGAGCGTTTGTACTTTATCCATAGCCAGCCACGCGCCCCTGCCTGGTACGTAGATTGTTCCGAGATGCTCTTCACAACCAAGCCTTCACATCCAGCAGCAACAGCCTCATCCATCAGCTGTTCGAGCTTCTCCGGATCATTCGTTACGAATTGCTGAGCGATCACAAGGTGATCCGAAGGTTTCGTAATTTTCACCAGCTCCTTTCTTCTTTCCAGATATGGCGACTGTGTAAGGTCGCGGCCGTCTAGGAAGAGAGTGTCGAAAAGGAAGACCGTTACAGGTATCTCTTCGGACATTCGTTCAATCTCGTATCTCCTTCCGCGCCGTTGAGAAATCACCTGGAAAGGGAGCATATCACCGGTATTGGTGTCCACGGCCACACATTCGCCCTCCACGATCGCCTCTTTCGCCTTGATGCAACTTTGCAGTAGTTTGGCGACGTCAGGGAACTGGTCAGTAATGTTCTCGAGTCTACGTGAGAAGAGTTGGACTGGCCTCGAGCTTAGGTGCGCTTGAATCCTGAGGCCGTCGTACTTGTATTCTGCAGCTCCCTCGCCTCCAAGTTTCTCCAGAATATCTTTGGCTGCGGGTAAGCGCTCGCAGAGCATCGGCCTAATTGGACGCCCGACCGTGATCTTGAACTTCCTAATACCTTCGAGGCCTTCGTGTGCGACCACGTCCGCAACGTACCCTAGGTCTGATGAAAGGTTGTAGGCCCTTTCGACAGGTTCCCTTGCAACCTTGTCGCCTCCGTAGGCAATCGCAAGCCCATCTAGAACGGTCATATCGGCAACGCCAAGCCTCAACTTCCCCACAGCCATCCTGGCGATGAACTTCCCTTCTAGCGGCGTAGCATCATTCAAGAGGCTTATCAGCAGACGTACCTTCGTCTCAACTGAACCTGCCCCTGTCGCCTTCGCGATCCTGTCGAATGTTTCGTATACCGTCTTGACAGTTAGAGACCTTTTGACCAAGGAGGCTTGCGATTTTTTTTCGAGCAACTTCTCTAAGGTCAACCCTAGGTCGCCGGTCTTCTTGTAGTCGCTCTCAACCAACCTCTCGGTTTTGCCAGATACCTCTGCAGCAGCCTTGATCAGGAGCTTTTCGGCGAGGCCAAGTTCGACGCCAACATAGTCAGGGTATAGCTTTCCTTGAATCAGGTAGACTACTTTGCTAATCTCATCCTTCGGGGTCTCCTTGATCAAATCCACAAGTAGACTGGTCATCTCCAAGCGTTTCGTGGTAGCCTCTATCTTTTCGAAAACGTTGGCTACCTCACTGAACTTCAAAGACGCCACATCCGGAGATTTTGACTCTACACTCATTGAACTGAAAGCACTGACGAATTATTAGCGGTTATCATTCACGCGGTGGTGACATGGTCCCACGGGAATAGTTTGAGTGATGGAGGCGGCCATTCCCCGCAATGGAGAAATAAAGCCGCACATGGTAGCTTCCCACGAACAGACTCGAGGATGCTTCGGAGGCATAGCAAGACGGCGGTATCACCTGCTCGATTGTATTTCGGATGTGCCGGTTGGTCATACAAGGAATGGGAGGGACCGCTCTACGACCCCGGCAAGAGCATGCTTCAACAGTACGCCTCTGTTTTCGATACCGTAGAGCTCAATTCATCCTTTTACAAGCAACCTGATGAAGGAACAATCCTCGGTCTAACTCGGTATACTAAAAGGGGGTTTATGTTCAGTGCGAAGGTTAACCAGAAGTTTACACACGAGTTGCGGCTTAAGTTAAACGAAGATTCTCAAGAGGAGTTGGAAAGTTTCGTGCAACTCTTCGACCCTTTGTTGACCCAAGATCGGTTAGGATGTTTCCTCGTCCAGCTTCCACCCTCTCTCAAAAAGAACGACAAGTTGCTTGAGAACTTTTTGGCCGCGCTCCCACATCGTTATGATTACGTTGTTGAGTTCCGGCACAAGTCATGGATGGATGATGCGACATGGCGCATTCTATCGAAATACGAGGCCGCTTATTGTATCGTTGACGAACCACTCTTGCCACCTGAGATTCACGTTACTTCACCGATAGGGTACATCAGGTGGCACGGCCACGGGGAACGACCATGGTACGATTATCGCTATACGCAACAGCAGCTTCAGGAGTGGGCTCCTAAGATCAAAGAGGTTCAGCAGAACACGAAGAAAACTTTTGGAATTTTCAACAACCACTTCCACGGATACGCGCCGGAGAACTGCATTCAGACCATGCAAATGCTGGGCATAGCGACTCCAATCCATCTGAAGACTCTGAAACGGCTACAGAATTCCATCGACAGGGAATTGGCCGGGTTGCCGCCCCCAGGAACTCTTGATCAATTCGTGTCTTCCCCATAACTGGCGGATCAGAATGAAAGGATTCTTCGGACGCTTTCGGTTGGTAGGAAGGAAGGAAAGGCGTGTCCTAGAACTCATTTCCGACCATTTGGAGATCGTGGATAAGACAATCCAAGGATTGGCGCTCCTACTCGAAGCCGCGAAGAGCGGTGACTGGAAGAGAGTTGAAGAAATGAGCGACAGAATTGGCGAGTTCGAGACGCTGGCTGATGGACTGCACCGGGACGCAGTGCTCGCAATAGCCCAAGGTGCATTCTTCGCCGGGACTCGGGATGACTTCCTTGAGCTCATGGAGGAGAATGACGAAGTGGCCGACGCGGCGCACAACGCTGGAAGAATACTCGCTGAATCTCCAATCGATGCCCCCTCCTTCCTCTTTCTATATGAAGAACCCAAAGCCACCCTGAGCGACCTCTTCAACTTGCTCCAATCAACGGTGCGACTATTGCGAGAATCAGTAGCAGCGCTTGAAAGCGATTCAGAGCTTGCTGTTAGCAAATCACTTCTCGTTGAGCGCGCCGAAGAGGAGGCAGACGAAGTGAAGGACCACCTGCTAAAGCGTATCTTCGCACACAAATCAGACCTTGAAGTGCTGACGCTCCTTCAGCTTCGCGATGTTGTTCTCAAACTCGATGAGATAGCGGACGCCGCAGAGGATTCTTCCGACCTAGTGATATCGTTGGTAGCTAAAGCGGAAGCTTAGGCAGAGCGCTTCAGTTTGAAGAGTTTTAATAAAAGGGTTTTAGGTATCGCTAAATGTCGGATAGGACTCCAATCATGTGCATTGAAGGTTTGATCTTGTTTTGAAATGCCCGCTCTGCGGAAAAGAGATGACTCGGATGACCGAAAGCCCGGCCGCGGACTCGCCATCGCTGCCAGCGCCTAGACAAGAAACTCTCTACTTCTGCAGACAGCATGGCGTGATGAACAAGTACACTGACCTGAAGGACAAGGTCGACCAGATAGCCAAGAGAGCTTGAACCTAGGGCACGGTTATTCTTCGGCAAGTTGTATCGCCGGAATCCTACTTGACTAGTATGCCATTCTATCTTGAGCTGATTTCGGGGTTTGCGTTGTGCGTTATGCTCGGCGCTAACAACCTCTCCACTTGTCTCGGAACTTCTGTGGGGGCCGGTGCACTCCGGTACCGACAAGCGCTCGCGCTTGCCTCAGTAGGCCTTCTCGCCGGAATTCTTCTAGAGGGAACCAAACTGTCCCACGCAATAGCATCGGGCATAGTCTCCTCAACGAATCCCGGGTTCACCCTCGCGGTGGCCGCTTCGAGTTTTGTCATAATGGCGTTCTTGACTTTCCGCAAGCTTCCAATCAGCCTGTCACAGGTTGCAATTGGGGCTGCCGTAGGCGCCGCATTCGCCTTGGGGATACCAGTCAATTGGCGGTTCACTGTGCTCGTAGCATCATCCTGGCTTTTGACGCCATTGGCAGGGTTGACGTTAGCCATCGGCTTAACTCTCATCACAAAAGCGATCACGAAACGAGTTCGACGAGTACTCACTTTGAACGCGCTCTACGCGTACCTAACCATTTTCAGCGGAATCTACGCAGCCTACACACTCGGGGCAAACACAGTAGGACTCATAATTGGCATGGTAGATTCAGCCGGCATCGAACCCCTTACGTCCATCGGGCTGGGGTTTGCGACAATTCTTGGGATGGTTATGCTCAGCAAGGCTACCACTAGGAGCGTCTCAGAAAATATCGTAGGTTTGAGTCCTTCAGCATCCTTCGCGGCGCAGATGGGGGGAGCTTTGACGGTCCATGGATTCACCGAGGCTGGAATTCCCGTTTCTGTTTCTCAAGCTGTGGTAGGAGGCGTATTTGGTGCCGCTATTCCTCGCAAAATAGTCGTCCGCAATAATCGCCTAATATGGGAAATAATAATTGGCTGGACAGTTGCCCCTCTTTTGGGGGCAGTTCTGGCTTTCCTGTTTGCCGGCCTAGTTTAGGATAGGAATGAGTACCCTCCTCAAAGCAAAGGAAGATTAACCCGAGCGTTTCTGTTGAGGCTCTACCGCCGTTCATAATCACTCGAGTGTAAGCCTATGCCTTCAGAGAAGTCATGCGGAGCTGTAATCTTCAAAGCTAATGGAGTTCGGAAGTACCTCCTTCTTCACTATGAAGGCGGCCACTGGGATTTCGTCAAAGGGCATGTGGAAAATAGCGAAACTGAAAAGGAAACCGTTCTCCGCGAAACACAGGAAGAAACAGGAATAGCGGACCCAAAGTTCATTGAGGGTTACCGCAACCCAATAAGCTACTATTACAGAAGGGCAGGCGAGACCGTCTACAAAGAAGTTGTCTTCTACCTCTTGGAGTCTAAAACGGACGCGGTACGGCTCTCAAGAGAGCATGTGGGCTTCGATTGGATGTCCTATGAGAAGGCCTACGAGCGATTGACCTACAAGAACGCGAAGGACACCCTGCGGAAGGCGCACGAGCACTTAGAAAAGTTGCAGGCGCAGCCGCTACTCGGGGACGCCGAGAAAAGCAGCTAAGACGGCCCGTGCTCCGTGCAACTTGTTCTCAGCCTGCTTCCACACGACGCTTTGCGGTCCCTCCAGCACATCGTCAGTTATCTCTAGTCCCCTGTGGGCGGGGAGGCAGTGCATGACTGCAACATCATCTTTGGCTTTTGCGACGAGCTTGCCGTTAACCTGAAACGGCTTGAACTTCAATTCCTTCTTCTTGGCTCCCTTCTCCTGACCCATGCTAACCCAAACATCAGTATAGAGGACATCCGCGTCTTCAGCGGCTTTCTGCGGGTTCGCCACAAGCTCGACGACCCCATCGGACTCCTTTGCAAGCCTGCGAGCCCTTTCAACCACAGATCTGTCCGGCTCACAGCCCTTGGGGCAGGAAACGAACATATTCATGCCCATGCTTGCGCCCCCCAGCAGCCATGAATTGCATACGTTGTTCCCGTCTCCAACCCACACGAACTTTAGGCCCGATAACTTACCTTTGGCCTCGAGAACTGTTAACATGTCCGAGATGATCTGGGTTGGGTGCTCGAGATCGCTGAGAGCGTTAATGATGGGCACCGGTGCATACTCAGCGAACTCCACCAAATTCTGATGGGCGTACGTTCGTATGACGACCCCACTCAGGTAAGCTCCGAGAATTCTCGCGGTATCTTTCAGAGGTTCGCCTCGGGTCAGCTGAAGCTCATCAGCGCGGAGGTACATTGCCTGGCCACCTAGCTGGTAAACAGCCGTCTCGAAGCTAGCCCTGGTTCGGGTGGAGGGTTTCTCAAAGAGTAATCCAATGACTTTGCCCGATAATGAATGTTTGAGCGTTCCTTGCTTTGTATCTGATTTGAGCCTTATCGCTAGATCCAATAGCCACTGAGTGTCCGCGCCGGTTAGGTCGCTCATTGAAAGAAAGTCTCTGCCAGATAACAAATGGGACCACTTGCCGCGTTTTGCTCAAGGGCTACTGAAAAACACTATAGCCTAATCCCGTCGTCGAATGTCACGTTGAGTTCTTTGCCTTTACGACGCCCCGATATCTTGGGGGTGCTTTCTTCTTCGGGTCAATTAGGAACCGCCCCGACTTTAGGATGTCCATTCCAATGAGGACAGGGTACCTCATGTCCGACCTGTCATTAACCGTAACAGGCAGAGCGAACCTTTCGCCTGCAATTTCTACAATGCCGCGCACTAAGGGTCGGGTGCGTACTCTGTCTAGAAACGCGGATTTGAGCTTGGCGACGTCTACTGTGGGCCCTAGGCCTATGTTTGCCGCCAGCCATACGTCCACTGAAGTTCTGCTCGCCCCTGTGTCGACTTTCCCTTTGACCCTAGCCTCGCCGTGGTGTCCGATCACTTTCACATACTCAATTGGGCCGATAATGATCTTGTTCTTCGCCTTCAATGAAACCACTACGGCGGCGAGCGCTTTATGAGCAAACCAAGTATTAAGCTCACATCGGCAAGTGGAAGAATTTTATGAAAATTGGGGTCTTATCAAAGAACCCAGAGTTCTGGGCAACGACGGAAATCATGAGGGCGCTCAAAGCGAAGGGCTCTGAAGCAGTTTATGTCAAGACGCCGGAGATACACCTGATGTTGGAAGGATCGAAGGTTGATGCAATTTACGAGAAGAAATCGCTCTCTCGCCTAGACGCTGTAATACCTAGAATTGGGCGCAGCCTCACACAGCTGGGCATTATGCTTCTCAAACATTTCGAATTGATGGAAATTCCCTCAACACTTTCGATGAACGGCCTGCTGACTGCCAGAAACAAGTACCTAGCCCTTCAGGCTCTCCATGCCGCAGGAGTGAAGATTCCTGAGAGCGTTCTGATCGCTTCTCGGAACAAGAGTGAAGAACCAACAGAGTACCTTTCACCCCCGCTCGTGATGAAACTGCTGAGCGGGACTCAGGGGATTGGCGTAATGCGTGTAAGAGACGCAAAGGAGGCGGGACCCATAATTGATACCCTTTCCGAGCTTGACCAGATGATTTGCCTTCAAAAATTCCTGCCCAATCCGGGTGAAGATATTCGAGTATTCGTGATCGATAAGGAAATTGTTGGGGCTATGAAGCGTAAGGCAGCCCCGCACGAGTGGAGAAGTAACATCCACATAGGCGGTCAAGGCATCCCGCACAAGCCCTCTAAGGCGGAGGCAGAAACCGCGGTCAGGGCGGCTGAAGCCGTTGGCGTTGAAATCGCCGGCGTCGACCTCATTTCGGTCGACGGGGAACCTTACGTGATCGAGGTGAATGCCTCACCTGGCTTTCGCGGTCTCTTGGCGGCGACCGGCCTAAATGCGGCCGAGAAAATAGCTGAATATGCCGTTAAGAAGTCCAAACGCTGAGCTGCAAAACACTCATTGGATTCGTTATCATAGAACCATCCGCCTGTTAGCGATGAAGACAGTCACAAATACGATGCTCAAATGACATGAACCTGGGGTATCGGAGCTGACAGGCATTATGCGTTCACCGTTGTCTTTGCTTGGCGTATGCTGAAACGAGCGTGAGGGACTAATGGTGCACAAACTAAAATGATAGTTCGTTTCCGCTAGATGTTGGTGGCACCGGGTCGGTTTGGGCTAACTAATCCACTAGCAGTGGAGACAGTCGCCTAGAATACCAAGAACGATAGCAGTAGGGCACTACAAATTCCGTTGTGCCGCACGGTTAGCCTCATCGACATGACCCGAGCTTCTAGACCGCTTCGTATTAGGGGATCGAGGCGTAAAATGAGGCGAGGGTTACCTTCGCTTGGCACCGTTTGGCACCACCCCTCAACGGGTGGATCCACCCTCTTAATCGCGAACGTTGGTGGCAATGCTACAAGTCAAAGCGGGTAATATGAAATCCAAGGGGCCTTTTTCGTTCAAAAGGGACCCCCACCTACGTCATAGAGGCCGGGGATCTGTGTCGATGATTCTCTCTTCCGTCACGATCTTGTTAACTCGTCGGTCGAAAGGAGATCTCGGGATTTTTGAGAGCATCTGGAATTCGTAGGCTAGCCCCAGCTTAATGACAGGCGTGTGCAATGAGTTAATGCTTCGATCGTAGTACCCGGCCCCATAACCAATCCTGAACCCTTGTAGGTCCCATGCGACGCCGGGAACTAACGCTACATCCGCTTCCTCTAGAGGGACCGGACGCCGGAATTCTGGTTTCGGTTCTGGAATTCCGTAATTTCCCTTCTCAAGTTCTCGTTCCGGGTCCTTAAGCTCGGAGAATATCAGCCGTTTGCTTGTTCTATCGGTAATCGGCACAATCACTCTTTTACTGCTGAGGATCGCCCACTCGACAACACCGTTGGTTCTTACCTCACTTCCAATGTGCAGATAGGTCGATATTGTTCTGGAATTTTTCACGGCTGGAATTTCGATTAACCTCGCCTCGATCTTGGAACTTAAAGAATCGAGTTCAAGCGAAGGACGGTTATTCCTTAGGGCGAGCATCTGCGCTCGTAGTTGACGTTTTCTCTCATACGGCTGCAGGCGAGCCCAACTCATCAGGGTTGAATGTTAATGGCACATCCTTCTGCAAGCAGGCGGTTAGCAATGCATTGTACAGAAGCATGGCAATTGTCATAGGTCCCACCCCGCCCGGTACAGGGGTGACCAGGGAAGCAACCCGAATGGCCGAATCAAAATCTACATCGCCCACCAATTTTCCGTCTATGCCAGTGGTTCCGATGTCAACCACAGTTGCCCCCGGTTTAATCATGTTCGCGTCCACTGTGAATTCGTTACGGCGGCCAATCCCCGTAAACAGAAGATCTGCCTGTTTCGCGATTTCGCCAAGCCCTTCAGTCTTCGAATGGCAAACGGTTACAGTGGCGTCTTCGTTGAGCAGCAGCTGCGACAGTGGCCTTCCGAGCAGCTTGGTTCGGTTAATTATTACCGCATGTTTACCCGCAGTTCTCACACCGTAATACCTCAGAATCACCATAACCCCTTTGGGCGTGCAGGGAACAATTCTCGGTGCCTTCTGAAACAGCAGGCCAAGGTTGCGCGGGTTCAACCCGTCTACGTCCTTCTCCACACTTGTCGCGGAGGTGGCAGCGAGTTCGTTCAGGCCTTTGGGCAGAGGAAGTTGAAGCAACACCCCTGTCACTTTCCGATCTTCGTTCAGTTCCCTGATGACTTTTCCCAATTCTTCCTGAGAGGAACTCGCAGGGAGTTCAGTGCTATGCGAGTTGATTCCGACCTCCTGGCATGCCGCGTGTATGTTCCTCAGGTACGCCTTGGACGCCGGGTTGTCACCAACGAGAATGGTCGCAAGATTAGGTTCTACTCGTTGCTTTCTTAGAACGCTGATCTGCTCCTTGACCTTTGACCGTACCTCTTGGGCCACTGGGCGCCCGTCCATCATCTTACCAGGCAAGTTTGTCAACTCGAAGTGATAATGGGTATTGTTGTTCCGCCTTAAAGAACAATAGACCTGATGGAAATCAACCGAAACGAAATTAGCTCTGACGGGTCACTTTCGTGTTGGTAATTTTGAAACTCGTTGAATGTGTCCCGAACTTCAGTGAAGGCCGAAGGAAAGAGGTCATCGATTCGATTGTTCGGGAAGCCAAATCAAGAAACGTGAAGGTGCTCGACATTGAATCCGACGCAGACCACAACCGATCCGTCTTAACATTTGTCGGGGAACCAGAAGCAGTCAAGGAAGCCGCACTAGCGGTCAGCGCAAAGGCGATCGAGCTCATCGATTTAAACAAGCACCAAGGCCAACACCCACGGATGGGCGCGGTCGACGTCATACCCTTCGTTCCCATCTCCGATGTCACCATGGCCGAATGCGTGCAGCTTGCGAAGGAGTTCGCGAACGATTTTGCCTTACGCTTCAAGGTTCCAGTATTCCTCTACGAGGAAGCTGCAACGCGTCCGGATAGACGGAACCTAGCCGACGTAAGGAAGGGAGAGTTCGAGGGGCTTAGGGATGAAATCGGAAAGAATCCAGACAAGAAACCGGACTTTGGCCCAAACGCGATTCATCCAACCGCGGGGGCTACAGCCATTGGAGCGAGACAGATTCTCATAGCCTACAACGTTAACCTAGCGACGAACAACCTTGACGTAGCTAAGAAAATAGCCAAACAAGTACGCGGAAGGGACGGCGGCCTATCCGCGGTCAAGGCTCTAGGTTTCGATTTGAAGGACCGGGGTATCGTTCAAGTCTCCATGAATATGGTTGACTACAAAGCTAGCCAACTTTTCAAAGCCTTCGAACTCACGAAGACCCTCGCGCAGCAGCAAGGCGTTGGAGTGCTCGAAAGTGAAATCGTCGGACTCGTGCCAATGGAGGCCCTGACTGATGCTGCAGAATTCTACCTACGATTGCGGAACTTCAACAAGAACCAGATAATTGAAAGAAGGCTAGGAGAGGCTCAAGGCAACAGGTTAATCGATCTAAGTTTGGCAACCTTCGGTAGTGAAGTAGCGTCAGACAAACCTGTACCCGGGGGCGGCAGCGTATCAGCACTCGCCGGATCCATGGCGGCAAGCCTTGTGAGCATGGTCTCCCGCCTGACACTCAAGAAACCCGAACAAGAGAAGAACTCGAAAATGGCTGGAGAGGTGCTCGCGGAGAGCGAATCTCTACGGAAGGGCCTTCTGCTTCTAGTCGATGAGGATTCGCAAAGCTTCACGGCGCTAATGCAAGCTTACCGCCTTCCAAAGGAGAACGAACAGGAGAAGCACAGGAGGGCGGAGGAAATCCAAAACCGACTGAAAGGAGCCACAGAAGTCCCGTTGAAGACCGCTGAACAAGCATCGAGAATACTCTCAATCACGAACAAGCTAGCTGAATTTGCGAATGAGAACGCGCTTTCCGACGTGCAAACCGCAATCTATCTCGCCCACGCAAGCATGCTGGGCGCGATCTCCAACGTCAACATAAACCTAGCAAGCACAAAGGACGAAGACTACCGGAAACGAGTACGAATCAAGGTTGAGGCCATCCAGAAACAGGCTGAGAAGGAAACCTCGGAAGCACTCTCTGCCATAGCTAGAAGAAACAGAGCCCCATGAACCAGATTTCGAGATAAGAAAAACAAGAAGAAAAACGGGACTGCACGCCTGCCGTGCTCGACGACCTTAAGCTACGTATTCAGTTTGTCCCGTCTCAGATTTTACGTGACCACTCTCAGCAAGCTTCATCTTGACCTTGCGTTTCTTCGCCATCTCAACTCACCTCCACACATCAACAGCAGGACATTAGTCGTCTAGGTATATAACGTGGCTTGGAGAAGAAGTCTAGAAGGGAGAAAGTTACACATTTCTACTAAAGCGAAACGTTGAGGGCGTCAACAGCTCCACACAAGTGACAGCATGAGACTGTTCACTTCTTGCTGCCTGTTTTCTCGTACATTCTTCGTAAGGTCCACCTTATCGCATTCTTCAGTTCGAGGAGGCGGCGGTCGTCACCATAATTCTGTATATGAATGACCTTGAGTCGACCGTCTTCCTGCTCAACATTGTAAGAGAGGATGTGTTCCGGTGGAATAACCCCCGCGGAAGCCGCTTCCTTGTCTTTCCCTTGCATTGGTTCAAGAACCTTGGCTAACAGAAATGACCGGAGGGGCGGCGAATCAGAATCCAAGTTAACATTGGGCTCAGGGGTTACGTGGAGAGCGCCTTGTTCAATCTGAATAGACCCGATTCGCACGCCATCAACAGTCATAATGGGAACACTGTCTCCTGTTCTAGTAACGACCTTCGGTTTCACCGCGGCCGTTTCAGTTGGTGTGCTGATTTCAACCGGTCTGAAACTTCTCTCTGCGAGGAGGGAATCTACGACTTCTAAGAAGGAGCGTAGGTATCCTACTTCCTCTTCCTGCTGCTTTAGGCGCCGCTCCAAGAAAGTTTTCATTTCAGCGAGTTTCTTGGTTAATTGTTGATCAGACGAAGACAAAACAATCACCGATACATTTTGGACCAGTTATTTGAGGATTCATGAATTAAAGGCCGCCCATATAGGCTAGGGCTTCATTTGTAAGCAACACCGTCTTTGCTGTGAGCCTTGCTGCTCTCACAATTACTTACTTTCTCCTCCCCTGTTCCTCAATGAGTAGTATCAGACATAACCCACTTTAGTGAAACTGACTAAACCTAGGTTGATTCGCATTGTCCTCCCCTCTCAGCATGAGCGTCAAGAGACTTGGACAGATTCTCAAGGATGGTGCCGAGGACCAAGTCGGAGAAAGTGAGAGACGGCTTCAAACTGCAAGCGATAACTATTGGCCCCTCATCCGCGAGTTACTGGTCACTGAATTCAGATTTGATCGCTCGTATGAAACTGCTCTAAAAATGTTTAGCGCAGACAAGGCCCGATTCGCGGCGGTGGACGGATCGGAGGACCAGAAATTGCTAGGAGGTTTGGCTGTGTTCTGGGCTGGCTCTTATGCCGCAACAGGGTCAATCACCTTTCACAAGGATCAGAAACCCGAGGTGGAATACGATACAGGCTTCGTCGAAAGGGGTCAAGGTCTAGCGAGCTGTGTGCCAATCTACATCGACGCACTCCCCGAAGTTGACCCGCAATCAACATCACAGAAGGGGCGGCAGCAACCCACTATTTCCGGACCGATGACGGAGGAGTCGACCGTTGACAATTCGACGATTGCAGATTGGATAATGCTATTCTCAGAAATTTACCTCGCATACCAGCTTGCGAAAACAAAAGAGTACAAGATCATTCTTCTCGACAGGTCCCTCTCCGGAACTTTGAGCAACCTGGTATACGATACTGCAAAGCGTCCCCTGTGGAAACGTCAATGCGCAATCTTCGGTCTCGAGATTGATAACGTTCCAATCGACGAGCAAGACTTAGCCTACGGTAGATATCGCACACCAAAATTAGACGGCTCCTTACCACCACGCGGGGATTACCTCCGCTATTCCACGGTCTTCCTGTTGCAGAAAAGCAACAAACCGCTGAGCGTATCCGAGATTGCGAATGAACTGAATTACAATGCCGAAGATCAGATCACCCGATTGACCCGCTTCATCAAAAAGTCAACTCAGGAGGGCTACCTCCAAGAGTCTGATGGGAAGTACAGCGCGAACCCCCGGTATTCCATGACATGGAACCGCCTGCGAAAACTGGTCGAACTGTTCGGCGTCCGATTCTTTGCCAGTAGCAAAGGAAACCCACTCCGGATCTCTGATGGTGCTGAAACCCGGTGGGTGACAACGCTTGACCTTGCGTTCCTTTGCCTATTCGCTTTCAACCTTCTGATTGAAGAATCGCAAGGAAACCGCATTCTGCTGTTGGGCATTACGAAAGACACGACAGCAAGGGATCTCATCAGCCACCTTATTCCAGTATCACTCAATCAGGGAATTTGGACCCAAAGAGTGAAGCATGTGGCGACGACCGACCGAATGCTGCTGCAGGCCATCAGCATGTTTCATCACAACGAGTTACCCATACCTTGGGCTACGCTTGAGTACGACACTGCTTTTCAGACAATAGTCCCTGACTTTCAGCATAGAATGACCTACGTTTCTGGGGCGATCAGCAACCGCATCATCCTTGAACAACGGTTCGTGAAATCCTACATCCAACTCGACAAAGCCAAGTCTGATGACCAATTCAGAAGTAACGTCCTGTTCATTGACCGTTTGTACCATGATACCGAAAACGCTCCCACATTGAAACTCAAGCATGAATACGGAAGTACCACAGAGGAGATGCACCCTGTCCTTTGGGACTCGAAACTGTTGGCGAATCATGTCCAAGAGCTCGCCATGGTAACGCTGAAGGCGATGACACAGCAAAGCATCCCCGAGATCTTTGGGCACAACAAACCCCTGTACATTGCTGACAAGATCGTCAAGGAGCAGAGGGACCGCGCAGCAGAAATAGTCAAAGCCACTGGCCACTGGCTGGTAACCCATCCAAAGCTTAGGAAGTTTTCATTCTACATGAACACTTTTCGTGCAAGAAGGAGCGAAGTTGAAAGTGCAAGAAGAGCTTAATCGCCACTTCACAGACCTGAACGGTCGGTTCGACGCAAGATTATCGGCAGTTTTGGCCATAAGACGAGCTGAGCTTTCGGCTGAGACGACAGGCTTCTCAGCAAAATACGAATGCCGTGCGAAAGCACAGTACCAGAAAGACCTGATGGGCCTTCTCGAAGAGGGCATGCTGCTGGCGGTGCGCAACTTCAAAGCAAAGAAGCACGACGGCAACCGCTTCACGCTCCTCGAAATTTCGCGCATCGGACCAGAGCACTTCGGACTAAGAGGGCTCTCCGACCAGAGCTACTACCCCTACCAATTTGAGATAATCGAACAGAGTGTCTCAGACTGGGATACAGACGATAAGGCAACGATGATGATCCAACTAGCGGCCATTCCCCTCAACTATGATTTGATTCTGTCCGGCCTTGACCAGGAGTATCTGAAAGGCTTCACCTATCCAATTGTGGGTGAACGCGTATTCATCCTAAGCAAGAACACCATTCACAGGATGTACAACCGACGACTGCTCGAAGAATTTGGCCTAACTTGGAACGAGAATAGAATCTCAACCATTGCTGAAGCCCGTAAAGACCCAAGGATTGGCGTAATCAAAATGTTCCAAGAGGAGAAAGACCCGATTCCAATCTACGTCAGCTTCGAAAGGCTGGCCAGATATCACTTCGGGATCTTCTCTTTCACGGGTGGTGGAAAGAGCAACCTAGTCTCCAACATCCTACGAAGGATAATGTACCACCAAAAGACGACTAAAGTTGTCATCTTCGACATCTCGATGGAGTACCCTTTCCTGCTTCAGGACGTCTTTTCTGATACGTCAATAAGCAGCAAAATCATTACCGAGATCCCCGTCGCCGACGCTGAACACTTTAGGAAAATCATAGTGACTCCGAGAAAGTTCGAAAAAGCCGACGTCACGCCGACTTTGAAGTCGATTCTCACGATGGGTCGTGTGGGCCATTTCGCGGAAGGAAGCGAACATCCACCAACCTATGAAGATATACTTGAAGAAATCAAGCTCCTGGCCATGGACGATGTAAAGAAGGCGGTAAATCTAAACGCGATCAACCAAATCAGGCTTAAGGTGTTGCAATGGGTCAAGGACAAGCATGCGGAACGCTCACAGACCGTAACGCAGCCGTTTCTTGAATACTTGCAAACTGAGGCGCTAAGCATTCTTGACAGATTCAGGGTGTGGAAGAACAGTGGGCTCTACGCGTGGGCTTCAACACGATCTGAACTCGCAACACTCATTGAACCCGAAGAGAAAGTGAAAGATGACAAATCTTTCGGGAGTGAAAGAATAGTCCAGCTTCTCGAAGGCGACGTGAGGCTTTTGTGTCTTTCAATCGCGGAACCCAGTGTAATTAAACAGCTGGCCATCACGTTGACCTCCGACATGTTGCGACACAGGAAGCGCGAATTTCAGGTCGATCCACAGGTTCTCTTCGTCTTTGATGAGGCTCAAGAGTTCATTCCGGCCTACGAGAAGGCGAGGGGGATAGACTCGACTTGCACACAGCGCATAGAGACATTACTAAGACAAGGAAGAAAGTATGGGTTGGGTGGATGCATTGCAACTCAGAGAATTGCGTACCTCAACACGAATGCCTTGCAACAATTGCACACATACTTCGTAGGTCCCCTACCGCGGCCTTATGACCGAAGCCTAGTGAGCAGCACGTTCACAATTGATCAGAGTATTCTTGAGAAGACACTAGAATTTGCTCCTGGCCAATGGTTGCTTTCTAGCTATATCGCGACTGGGATGGAGAATGTCCCCATATTCATAACCGCGGATAACTCGGAAACTGAGTTAGAGAAATTCATAACCGCAAAACGCTAACTGATTGGCGTCGATATCAGTCCCGGGAATGTGCCCCCTCGAATCGACTTAAATACGAAGGGAGCGTTGATTTGCGCCGGTGCCCGACCCATGGGTGACGGCTTTAACCAGTCAAACCTTCGCCCGTAGCTTACATGCATTAGACTCCGTGGTACCGACAATTTCTCTAGGAGGTTCATGCGTTGAATGAAGTCCCCACTATCACGGATATTTTCTCAGGAAAACTCGACGGCGCACATGTTGTGCTCAAGGGGTGGCTGCACCACATACGAAGTAGCGGCGGCATACTCTTCCTTCAATTGCGGGACGGTACTGGCGTGATACAATGCACGTTAAAGAAGGATAAGGTGGATGCCACGGAATTCGAGCGGTTAAGCGCCACTCCCATAGAGAGTACAATCGAAATTTCCGGTGAAGTCAAGAAAGACCCACGTGCGCCCCGTGGCTATGAGATTCAGGTCGAAAAAGTCACGGTGTCTTTTGCAGCGGAAGAAGGGTTTCCGATTGCAGCCGAAAAGAGTCGGCGTCTTCATGGACCAGATTTCCTTCTAGACCACAGGCACCTATGGTTGAGAAGCCAGAAGATGCAGGCGATTATGCGACTGCGTGGGCGCCTTATTGATGAAGCGCGCAGATGGCTCATCGATCACGGTTACCTGGAAGTTCAAGTTCCAATACTTGTAACTGCGGCGGTTGAGGGTGGCTCGACACTTTTCTCTGTCAAGTATTTCGACGAGAAAGCCTACCTAACGCAAAGCTGGCAGCTGTACGCTGAAGCAATGATTTCTAGCGTAGGAAAAATCTTCACGCTCGCACCATCATTCCGTGCAGAGAAGTCGAGAACTAGAAGGCACTTGACTGAATACTGGCACCTTGAAGTGGAAGCACCTTGGATGGAGCTCGATGGCCTCATGCGCCTCGAAGAGGAACTGGTCACCCACATGTGCCAACAGATTCGAGAGAAGATGCCCGAGGAGCTAAAGTCCATCGGACGCGACCCTGAAGAACTTGCGAAGGTTAAACCTCCGTTTCCCAGAATAACATACGACGAAGCCGTTGAGTTGATCGGCAAATCTAGATCCGGCTTCAAATGGGGAACGGACATAGCCTACGAAGAAGAGAAAGTGCTTACCGAACACTTTGCCCTTCCATTCTTCGTTAGCCACTTCCCGAAAAGCGTTAAAGCATTCTACCACATGCCCGACCCGAAGAACCCCAAGGTAACACTCTCGACGGACTTACTCGCACCCGAAGGGTACGGGGAGATCACAGGCGGGGGCCAACGCATCCACGACCTAAAACAGCTCCTTTCAAGAATCAAAGAGGAAGGGCTGAGCGCCGAAGACTACAAGTGGTACGTGGACCTACGGCGCTATGGTACCGTCCCACACTCGGGTTTCGGAATGGGGGTCGAGAGAACACTCGCCTGGATTTGTAAGCTAGAACACATCAGGGACGCAATCGCCTTTCCACGTTTGATAAACCGAATCTATCCATAGCCCTACCGAAGCTGCCGGCAATGTTGCAAATTAGGACGATGCGCTTCGAAGACATTCCATTTGCCATTAGGCTGACGGACCAAGAAGAATGGGGCGTCACACGTAGCGACCTCACCAGAATTCTGAAGCTGAATCCCGCGGGAAGTTTCATTGCCAACGAAGGCCCCCGCAGAGTCGGCCTAATCACAACGACGCGGTACGGTAGAAAACTTGCTTGGATTGGGAATGTAATTGTGGACAGAAAACACCGAGGAAAACGCATCGGACACTCTTTGGTCCAGAAAGCGGTAGAATACCTGCAGCGGTCAAAGGCCGAACACATCGCTCTCTACTGCTTCAACAAAAACGTCACCTTCTATCGCAGGCTAGGCTTCGTAAGTGACGCCCCGTTCGTCAGACTGAGACGAAAAACGAAACCGTTCCCTTCCACTCCCCTTGCAAGTGCCGCTTACCAAAGGCTACCCCTGCGTTCGGTCTTGGCCAGCGACAAGAAGGCATTCGGCGCTGACCGATCGAAACTAATCCGAATGGTGCTTCGAACGAGAACTGCATGGTATTTCGGCTTCTCCAACGGCCCCAATGCCAGCTCTTACCTGCTAGTCAAGAAATTCAAGGATATGTTCGAGCTTGGGCCATGGGTTTGCATCGACCCGCCGAACGGCCAGCCAAGAGAGATGCTTAGCCTAGCCCTAGCCAGGATAACCGGAAAACCAGTCGAAGTTTCATGCTTTCAACATCACCCAGCCTTCGCCCTCCTCAGAAAGAATGGGTTTCGAACGATGAGTCATGGTTACCGCATGTTCTTCGGAAAGATTTCTCGGATTGACAAGCGGGAAGCTAACTATGCACTGGGGTTCTTGGACAAAGGATGACTGTCGGGTTCAGTTAGGCAGCTTCTCGGATTAACGGCACTAGTTCCGGTGAAGCCTTCCCTAACTTCTTGTCGAGCGCAGCTTTAATCAAGCCGTAGTACGGCGGCGAAGGCCTAGCAGGCCTGGATTTGAATTCGGCGTGGAATTGGGTCCCCATGTAGAAGAATTTGCCAGGTAGCTCAAATATTTCCATCCTTCTCCCGTCCATGCTCCGCCCTGAGAATACTCCTCCCGCTTTTACAATTCGGTCAATATAGTCAGGGTTCACCTCCCACCTGTGCCTGTGCCTCTCCGATACTATCTCGCGGCCGTATAGGAAGCTGGCAGTGGTGTTCGGTGTGATGCGCACTTCATGCGCACCCAGCCGCATCGTTGCACCTTTCGAATCCACACCCAGCTGCTCAGGCATGAGATTGATGACGGGGTAAGGGGTTTTGTGGTCGATTTCTGCGCTGTTCGCATTCTTGAGGCCGATGTGCCTGCAAAATTCTACAACGGCTAGCTGGAAGCCGAAGCATATCCCGAGTGTGGGGATATTGTTCTCCCGCGCATAGGACAGTGCAGCTATCTTCCCTTCAGTGCCGCGGGATCCGAATCCACCGGGTATTAGGACTCCGTTAAAGCGAGAGAGTATTGAACAATTGGAAGCATCCTTCTCGAACAATTCGGTTTCAATCCACTCAATTTCGACTCGTGCGTCGCAAGCTCCGCCAGCATGCTTCAAGGCCTCGTTTACGCTCACATAGGAATCGGCCAGCTCAGCGTATTTTCCGCAGAGTGCAATGCGAACAACTTGACTTGGGTTTGAGAGCCTGTCAACAACCCGCTTCCACGGCGTCCAATCGGCTTCGCGCTTGCCTAGAGCGAATCGCTCAGCTAGAAAAACTCCCATACCTTGTGAGTCAAGTTCGATTGGCGTTTGATATATACTTGAGAGGTCTGGCGATGCGAAGACTGCGCGCTCCTCGACGTTGCAGAAAAGAGCTATCTTCTTTCGAGGGTTTGGGTTAAGTGGCCCTTTGGTTCGGGCCACGATGAGGTCGGGCTGAATCCCTATTCTTCGCAGCTCTTGTACGCTGTGTTGTGTCGGTTTCGTTTTCTGTTCGCCTACGACGTCTAGCACTGGAACGAGTGTGACGTGAGCGAAGAGAACTTTCTGATTTCCCTCCTCGAGTCTCAGTTGGCGTGCGGCTTCGAGGTAGGGGAGGCTTTCAATGTCTCCGACGGTGCCTCCTACTTCTACGATAAGAACGTCCGGGCGCGCCTTCTCCGCGATGCCCCTGACAACTGACTTGATTTCATCGGTTATGTGAGGGATGATTTGGACGCATTGGCCGAGAAAATCACCACGTCGTTCTTTGTTTATGACTGTGGTATAGATTTGGCCAGTCGTGGTGTTGTGGCTTCGTGACAGATTGATGTCGAGGAACCTCTCATACGTGCCCAAGTCCATGTCAATCTCGCCGCCGTCCTCCGTAACGAAGACTTCACCGTGGGTTACAGGATTCATTGTTCCCGCGTCAACATTTAGGTACGGGTCGATCTTCATTGCAGAAACTTTGAAGCCCCTGAGTTGCAGAAGTTTTGCGATTGAAGCGGTAGTTATGCCTTTGCCTATTCCGGACATGACGCCGCCGGTGATGAAAAGGTACCTCGTATCTGTCGGCATAACTGACACGAAGCAATCGTGTAACTTAAAGTTTCTCCGATAAGACATCGCAGAAAATTCGAAGAAACGGTGAAGGACGCGAAACGATTGCTTTACTTCGGTACTTGAGTTTTGAGTTTCCTAATCTCTTGGTTTATGAGATTCAAAGCTATTCGAGCAGTTGATATTGCTTGGTCCAATGATTCCGAGCTCTCTGCGGCCCATATCTTAGCTGCGCCCTGAGCAGTTTGCGTTCCGAGTTGACTAAGGTAGAAGCTTTCGCCGTTTTCGAATACTAAGCCAGCGCTGGCGAGTCCGCGCACCGCCTCTGCCTCGTTCGAAGATAACTGCAGATCTACTTTTGGCTTCGCACTCTCGGCCGAGAGGGCGTTCGCTCTGAGGAGCTTCACTAATAGGCTCGGCCCAGCTGGCACGGTTTCTCCGAATTCGGACCTAGCCGAGTCCTGTAGTTTGCGAAGTTGCTCTATCCTCGAGACCGCGTCTGTGACCGTCGTCAGGCTCTTAGTTATGCTAAGGAATGATTGTACGACCGGGCTTTGCGCGTTCATTCGGTACAGGGTTACTGCACCAACGTGGCGTGAAGGCGCTATGGCTTTCATTCGTTCGAGGTCGTTCCACACTCGGTAGAGTGTCGTTCGCCCGATTCCGGCCTTCTGTGCGATCTCGGTCTTCGTTAGTTCCTCTTGCGGCCGTTGGGCGAGTATAGTGAGGACTTTGAATTGCGGACTCTTCGATAGAACTTCCATGAATGCTGTAGCTTCGTCGGCTGCCATTGGTTGTTCAGGTAGCTATGGGAAAGTGGTTGGTATATTAATGTTCGCTTTTCCATACACTAAAGTTTCATATGGAAGATGGATAAATCAGAGGTAGCTACCCATGCCAACCATGCCCGAAACGAGCGGCCTCGCAGACCTCGAGCAACGAGTACTCCTAACCATATGGAAACTCAAGGGCATAGGAAAGAACGGGGTCGACGAGAACAGTCTACAAGCGGAATTGCCGAATGAGACGGCTCAAAACCTCGCAGGGGCAATTAAAGCTCTCACGAACCAGGGCTTCCTCGAACAGTCGAATTCAAGCGACCACAAATTCCTTTCCCTCACCCCCCTCGGCTTAGCCATTCTCCGCAAGCTTGAGGAGGATAGACTCCAAGAACTCAAATGAGACCAAGCGCATTATCGTCAGCCTTGAAGCAGACCACCAACCAATTACGTGCGCCGGCGGACCCGTGGTCTGGCAACAGTTCCAAGCCTGAAACGAATATTGCGTCATAGTGCCTCGTGAAGGATTGGGCATGATTACCGAAGGAACCTATGAGTTCACTGCGCCGCGAGAAAAGCTATGGGAATTCATCACCAACCCTACTACAATGGGCAGGTGCCTACCCGATCTCAAGAGTTTAGATGTCGGGAATGAGAACAAGTTTACCGCGATCATCCGCGTAGGAGTCGGGCCCATAAGGGCAGACTTCAAATTCAGAATCGAAATCGTGGACAAGCAACCAATAAGTCATGTACGACTCAAGGCGGTTGGCAGCGGTTCAGGGGGCAGCATCAATTTGGAAACCGCGATTGAGCTTAGGGAAATTCCTGGAGGAAGTGCGATTTCCTACAAATCAGACGTGAAGGTGGGCGGTATGATGGCTGGCCTCGGACAACGAATGATGAAGGATACTGCGGATAAGACTGTGGCGGGAGTCTTCGAGTGCGTGAAGACGCAGCTTGGATGAGCCGTGCTCGCTCAGTTTGCGATTGAACCCGCAGTGCGTTACGAGAGTTTAGACAAAGACGGCTTAAGTGCCGGTTCGGTTCATCTTGACAGCCGCAGCCTTAACAGCCTTCACGATGTTCAGATAACCCGTGCATCGACAGAGATTTCCGTCGATACCCCTCTTGATCTCTTCGTCGCTAGGATTCGGGGTTCTCTGGAGCAGGAATAGGCTTGAGAGTATCATTCCCGGCGTACAGTAACCACACTGCAAAGCATTCTGTTCAAGGAATGCTTCCTGAATTGGATGCAACTCATTTTCAACTGCTAGACCTTCGATTGTCTGAATGTCAGCATTGTTGGCCTGGGCTGCGAGTAGCAGACATGACTTGACGGTCACGCCATTCATTAGAACGGTGCAGGCGCCGCAGTGACCTGTGTCACAACCAATGTGAGTTCCAGTCAGACCCAACTCATCGCGGAGAAAGTCTACGAGTAACATACGGGATTCGATTTTGCGCCGATACTGCTTACCATTCACTCTCACGTTAATCGTCGATTCGTTCGTCAAGTCAAACACTTCCCATCGCCCGATCTAATGATGTCTTGAGCGCCCTCTTCGTCAGGACCTTGGCCATCTCCAGTTTGTACTCGGCGGATGCCCTAATGTCAGAAGTTGGGCTCAACCCGTTTGCGGCGACCTGAGCTGCCTCATTGAGCAAGCTCTCGTCGGGTTTGCGGTTCTTCAGCAGTTTTTCAGTTTCTTTCGCATGCAGGGGAGTGGGAGCAACACCTCCAAAGACTACGTTCACAGCTTCACACAGGTGGTTGTTGTCGACCGTCAGTTGAGTTGCTACGGAAACGATTGCGAAATCGTTGTGTCCCCTGGTGAGTTTCAGGTATACAGATCCGGATCGCCGAGGAGGAATGGGAATTCTCACTTCCTTGACAATTTCATCCTCTCTAAGCGCGGTTATGAAGTAGTCACGGAAGAAATCTGACATTTCTATCGACCGCGAGCCATTGAGACTCATTGTGACTATCTTCGCGTCGGCGGCCGTGCATGCCGTCGGAAGGTCGGCGCTTGGATCGGCGTGTGCCAGTGACCCTCCTATGGTTCCTCGGTTTCTGACTTGCTGATCAGCAACCATATTCGCAGCCTCTGCGAGTAAGGGCACCTTTTCATGGATCGAGCTACTCTCTGCAAGTTGATCATAGCGAGTTAGGGCACCGACAGTGATTACTCCGCCCTCTTCATGTATGTGTGCTAGTTCCCTGATTCCGTTGATGTCTATCAGAACCTTGGGAGCTGCGAGGCGGAGCTTCATGAGGGTGACGAGACTTTGCCCGCCTGCCAATACCTTCGCTCCCTCTTTGGAGGAGAGAAGAGTCAATGCTTCGTTCACGGTGGATGGGACGTAGTATTCGAAGGGCCTGGGACGCAAAGTTGTTCTTCTGGGCAGACCGAAGAAGCGTTTTAAAGATTTGTCGGATAGAGCACCCGCCGAAGAGTTATTGATAGCATCAGGCAAGCTGGTCTCTATGGAAGACTCGTCAAGGAAACTTGTCGAAGGGCGCGGGCAGTTCGTAAACGACCTCCGCTTGCCCCACATGTTACATTTGGCGATTGTGCGCAGTCCTCACGCACGAGCTAAACTGCTCAAGGTCAGGGGCGGAATCAATCATTCAGAACTCAAGGCAACCATGGCTTCGGTGGGGGAGGGAGCCTCAGAGGGATCCGGAGTTATCCTGCCTGTGCTGGCCGCGGATTACGTGAATTACGTTGGCCAACCTGTCGCAGCTGTGTTAGGCGAGGATTTGTACAAAGCCGTCGATGCGATGGACGAGGTGGAAGTAGACTACGAGCCTTTGAGTCCTGTAATCGACCCGGAAGAAGCACTCGTCTCACCCCCGATTCATCCAGGAACGGACTCGAACATCCTCGCAGGCTTCAAGCTTGGTAAGGAATTCAATCTGCCGAACGCGCCTCTTGTTCTTGAAGACACGTTGTTGAATAGGAGAATATCACCCAACCCGTTGGAGCCTCGAGGAATTGTGGTTCACTATGACGGTTCGCGACTTACTGTGTGGGCTTCAACCCAATCTGTGTACTCATGGAAGGAGGGGTTGTGCGAGTCCCTGGGACTAGGCCCGCGTTCCGTGAGAGTCATTCAGATGGACACTGGGGGCGCATTTGGCAGCAAGGGAGACAGCTACCCAGAGTACGTGATCGCATGCCACGCCTCTATGAAAACGAGAAGACCTGTGAAGTGGATTGAGACTCGCATGGAACACTTGACAGCGACAAATCAAGGTAGAGGCGCCCGAGCGAAGATGAGAATCTTCGCAGATAGGACAGGGAAGGTCCTCGGCCTGAAGACTGAGCTGCTGATAGATGCAGGCGCTTACGCTCATGGCATGGGGGAGTTTGCTCCAAGGTGGATAGGGTTTCAGATAACTGGACCGTACGCGATTCAGAACGTGTTTGTTGACGCGAAATCGGTGTACACTAACAAGGTTCCACTGGGTCCCTACAGAGGGGCTGGAAGACCCGAAGCGGCCATGTTCATCGAACGAATGATGGACCTTGTTGCCGACGAATTGAAAATGGATCCCGCGGAAGTGAGGCTAAGAAATGCAAGTGCCGACTCATTTGTTTCTCCGCTCGGTCTGAAGCTTGATCCCTTCAAACCATTTCTTGAATCTGCGGTAAGGGAGCTGGGTTATTATGACATAAGGGAAAGCGAGAGTGTTGGCTTCTCGTGCTTCGTACTTATTCCAGCCGCGCAGCCTGGAGAATCCGCCAGAATCGCCGTGAAGCAGGGGAGGGTCAAGGTGTGGATGGGGGGCAGCTCGCATGGGCAGAGGCACGATGTGTTCGCCCGGATCCTGGTGAGTGAGGAGCTGGGCGTTCCTCAATCCGTTATCGAAGTCGAGAAGTCTGATACCGACGAACTGAACGAAGGTGTGGGAACCTGGGGGAGCAGAACAACAGTTGTAGGAGGCGCGGCGCTCGTTGAAGCGTCACGGAAGATCAAGAATGAGGCCGCCACGAGACTTGGAAAGTACTCCCCTGAAGACCTGTTGAGGCACGAGTTCGATGTCACAGTCTTCACTTCTCAGAAGGACCAGCTGAACGCGTTCGGGGCGAACCTCGTAACAGCCTACCTAGACAAGTCTGGAACTGTGAAATTGAAAGAATGCATCGCTTACTATGATGTTGGTCGAGCACTTAACCCGGCCATGATTGAAAGCCAAGTCATAGGCGGATCTGCGCAGGGCATAGGCCAAACGTTGACTGAAGAAGCAAAGTACAACGAAGATGGACAGCTCCTAACGCCTACCATAGCCGACGCAGGAATACCAAGCGCATTGACAATGCCTAATGTCGTGGTCAAACTTGCCAACATCCCATCCCCTCTTCCACACGGAGCAAAGGGAGTAGGAGAAAGCCCGACCATGGGCGTTCCACCCGCGGCAATACGGGCGATAGAGAAGATTGTGGGAAAAAGACTACGCGAAACACCTATCCCAATCGAATCAATGACCCTAAGGAGCCAGTAAACGAAAATCAACTAGCTACGTTAATACTCGCACCAATTTTCCTGCGTCATTCATTTGGGCACTAGGCAGAGGAACTTCAACGTCTCTGCACCAGCTTGGAATTGATGCATCTTGCCCGGCGGAATCAAGATGGCGTCCCCCGGTTGGATTCGCTCCTCGCGGCCTTCGTACCGAACCTTGCCTTGGCCTTCGAGGATATACACCTCGTGCTCCCAGTCGTGCTTGTGATAAGGGGTGAAGCCTCCCGGTTCAACAGTGAACTGGCGCATTAGAAAGGTCGGAGCTCCATCCTTCTCATTGATGAGCCACTTTATCCTCGCTCCCTTAGAATCCTCATCGGTAACCGGAGCCTCGACCACAATACTCGCGTTCACTTTGTGCAATGTCAACCGCGATACGCCGAGACCAACCAGAAGATAAGTCGTGTGCTTGACTTCCAGCTCCCTCGGCACGAAGCATTAGCGAATACTCTTGCCCAACCGAGAAGGAAGTTTTAGGACACCTCCGTGAGGTCCCTTTCGTCAAGAATCATGTCTTGTAGACGGTTTATGCAACTTCATCGCAATAGTTGAGACTGTTTAGGTTTTCTTAAGGGAGCGCTTCAATTGCAAGGTTAGAGTTGCGGCAAATAGGGCCATCACTGCTAGGTGTGCCCATTCTCCTGCGGCTCCAAGTGAAGTTCCGCTAGCGTCAGTGACCCCTTCCGTAGCTATCCAGCCAACTATCATTAGAAGGAGAAGGGTTGGGAAACTCGATGGCGAAAGCTCCCTTGCTCTCCTTTGGCGAATAGCCTGGAATGCGAAGACCAATGCAGCTAATGCAAATATGACTACTATGGCCTGAGCGATCAACTGCGACATTGTTTCAGCCATGGCTCCACACGTACATGTAGACGAGCGCTAGGGAAAGCGCTGAAATTGATGCACCGAATTCGAAAGCTTGCTCCATGAAGCGGTACTCGATGAAGGCGAAGAGATGATGAAAGCCATGGAAGAGGATCATCAAAGACAATAAAGAGGAGAGCAAGAGGTAACGCGAGCCCACTCGTGTTGCTCGCTTGGTAATGTAGAGTGAAATTCCAGCTGTGTAGAGCATGAGAAGGAAGCTTGCAAATTCGAAGAGGTCAGTCAAGTCAGTCGAATCCATAAATTGAGTATATCAATGAAGCGAACCCGAGGATGACCATTGCAGACTCCACTATCTCTACGTCAACCAGTTGGAATCCAAGGAATTCGAACAGCACGCCTGCCGCGACTGAGCCTGCGGTAATCAGCGCGAATCCGAGCGTTAAGAATATCATCTCTTGACTTTTGTTCCGACGGTAACCCTTGAGGCCCAAATAGATTAGGACGGTGCCGAGAAGTACTATTACTAGTTTGAAGGATCGAAGTATGTAGATTTCTTGCATCGTCATTTCACCTCTTTAAGTGCAAAGAACCGTTTCACGAGTTTCTCGTCTGCTTCGATGTTTGCTGTTACATCCACGTCCAACATCCCCTTGTTGAACTGAACACTAGCCGATCGTATCGTACTCCTTAGCAGCTCGTACTTCTTCCCATCCTCGGTCAACACAATGCGGTCGACTTTCAGCAACCCAAACTCTTTGAGCTCCTTAACCTTCCTATAAGCGGATGTCATTGGAATACTGTGCTCGCGTGTGATGTCGACCACCGATTTGGGAACGAGCATAGACGATAGCAGTATTAGCCTTGAGTGATCATCCAACAAGGTCCGGATCACCGCCTTCTTGTGATCCTCATCGTCTACCCGCATGAGAAAACCTGATTTCCAAACCTGGAAGTCATTGTTGGAAAACGTGCCCTCCCATATAAGTGAGATTCCAGCAGGCTTCACTCTAAGTTGCCGCAGCGGGAGGCGTTACAGCGGATTGAGGAACTCATTAGAGGCTGTCCTGTTTATCGGAATTCTGTTGATGGGCCTTACCGCTGGCTGGATTGGAGGAAGCATGAATTCATTCGGAACAAGAACCACATCTCAGACAACGAGTGTAAGCCTACCCGTTGAATTCGCGCCCGTGAAAGTAGTCAATCTTGATATCGTTCCTGATTGGGGTGGAGGCGGCTATGACGCATTCATAATCCCCTCGTACGCAAATGGTACCGCGCCCCCGCGAGGAACGAACGCATCCGGTCCAGAACCAAGTAACAATAATCTAACAATACCGTTGGGTGTCCCAGTTACATTCGTAATTACCAACTTAGATACCGCAGTCCTCGAAAACTACGCAGGCAACGCTTCGGTAGAGTTCACTATTTACAATAACACCGATAGCGGACAGGTCGTATCTCATTACTCTCAAGGGCAAGCAATTTCTCCACTTCAGATAAGCCACACATTCTCTGTTCCCAGCCTCAACATTGACATCCCGATACCTCCAGACACGATTGTCACGTTCACGTATACCTTCATCGTACCAGGAGTGTACGAGTACATGTGTGAGACTCCCTGCGGACCGGGAATGGGGCTCGTAGGTTACATGAATGGATACGTAATTGTCGGCTAACATCAGATCATTGAAGTCAGAGAATTATGATTGCGCTCTCATGTTTCCTTGAGGAATGATAATGTCGAGAAAACGATTGAAGGTTGAGCGTAGGCAATTGCTGAAGGGCACGGCCATCGCTACAGCCGGTTTCGTATTTTCTTCTCTTCTAAATGGGTTCGAGCCCGTCAGTTCACAGGCGCCGGGAAATGAGGCTACAGGGAATGAACCTGGAAGACGATACATCTGGGTAATTGACCTGGACAAATGTGACGGCTGTAGAAAATGCACTGAAGGCTGTCACACGGAGATGCACGTCCCACCTGCTTGGGGAGAGCCAAACTATGAGGGCAAGCAGCCATGGATACAAGTCTTCGATCTCGCTGACGGGACCCACATGCCAGTTCCTTGTCAGAACTGTCAGAATTCGCCCTGCACAAAAGTCTGCCCCGTCGGGGCGACTTACTATAGCGAAGACAACATCGTACTGATAGATCAAAATAGATGCATAGGCTGCAGAATATGCCTAGCATCATGTCCCTATGAGCGGAGATTCTTCAACTGGTACGATCCTCCGGTCACCGAAGAGGAGAAGAAGATACCATATTCGCCTGATTACAACATCCCTCACAGGAGAGGCGTTGCTGAAAAATGCGTCTGGTGCAGACATCGAACCAAGATGGGTATGGTGCCTGCCTGTGTTGAAGCCTGCACAAGGGCAGGAATGAAGGCGCTTTGGTTCGGTGATGCGGCTCAGGATGTTGTGAGCAATGGTGTAGATACTGCCAGATTGAGCACCATGATTCAGGGAAGAGGGGCTTACCGGTTCAAAGATGAGTTGGGCACGAGCCCAAGCGTCCTATACCTTCCACCCAGAGGAGGTACAAGTACGTGAGCTCAAATTCGACCTCGAAGAGCGACATACTTTTCGGACCAGTCAAGAACCACTCTTCGTCCTCCTATGCCCTAGGAAGCTCGCTTCTCGCCGTTGCTCTGTGGGGGGTTTACGCATACTATGTCCAGGTGACGACTGGACTGGGAGTTACGGGGATGAGGTCCGTCGTGTCATGGGCGTTCTACATAATCAACTTCGTCTTCTTCATAGGCATAAGCCATGTCGGCGCCTTGATGTCCGCAATCCTTCGACTCACAAACGCGGAATGGAGGAAACCAATCACTAGGATTGCCGAAATAGTCACCTTCGCGTCATTGATGATGGCGGTGATGATGCCACTAACCGATCTCGGAAGGCCAGATAGATTGTTGAACACGATTGTGTTCGCTAGACTTCAGTCCCCGTTAACCTGGGACTTTATGGCAATCGGGACTTACATGATCGGGAGCACCATCTTCTTGTATCTCCCTATGATTCCAGACATCGCATCATGCAGGGACAAATTGGAAGACGCGTCTAAGTTTCGCCGGTGGCTTTACAGGAAGCTCTCCTTAGGCTGGAACGGTTCATCTGACCAGTGGAGTCACCTTGAGAAGGCGATTAAGATGATGTCGATCATCATCATACCCATCGCCATCTCGGTACACACGGTCGTATCTTGGGATTTTGCCATGCTGTTCAGGACGGGTTGGAACAGCACAATATTTGGCCCCTACTTCGTGTCGGGAGCATTGTTGTCTGGTGTAGCAACCGTAATTTTGGTCATGGCTTTTCTCACCAAGTTCTACCATTTAGACGCCTATATAACAAAACGCCACTTTGATAATCTCGGAAAACTCCTGATAGCCCTTGACATCATCGTCATCTACTTCACGATAAACGAGAATCTTGTCCCCGGTTACAAGTTCTTCGATTCATCAAGCCCTGAAGGACAATGGATGGCGTCCCTGCTCTGGGGGCAGTATGCGACATTCTTCTGGGTTCAACTCGTCGGCGGACTCGTGATTCCAGCATTCCTGATAGGGCTACCTCGCACAAGAACTCTAACCGGATATCTCGTCGCATCTCTGCTTGTCGACGTTGGGATGTGGATTGAACGCTTCAATATTATTGTACCAACCCTAGCTCTTCCACAGCTAAGTTACTCATCGGGATCGTACGTACCGACTTGGGTGGAACTCTCGATTGTCGCGGGCACCTTCGCGGGTTTCACTCTCATCTACCTCATTTTCAGTCACCTGTTCCCGGTAATCTCAATCTGGGAAACGCATGAGCCAAGTGAGGCAAGTGCAACAGCTTTCTCGGCAAAGTCAACTGGGTTGACACTGCAAACTAAGCCTAAATCGTCAATCGCTGTGTCAAAGAGGAACTTCCTGAAATACGGGTCGCTTGGAATCGCGGGTTTCGCATTGGGATTTGCTCCGATACAACTTCCAATTAAATCATTGAACTCGAACGGAAATCGTTCTTCCATACCTGTAGTGCCTTTGTCGAACCTCGGACTAAGTGTCTCGCTTGCCGAAGCAAGGAAAGCTGTTGGGTTCTCAATTTCAAAGCCAATTGAATTTCCGTTAGGAAGCAAGCTGAAGGATGTGAGGGTTTCCGGAGACGATCATATCGCGTCGTTAATTTACGAGAATCCGTTGACTAAGCCACTTTCCCTGTACAATGAAGATGTAGCATTCGTCATCATCCAAGCGCAGGACTCGTTTAATGTCACTTCTCCAGCCTATTTGCCATCTGAATTTACACGAGTAAATGTCGCGGGAAACATTGGCTTCGCAAGAGAACCAAGCCAAGTCTCGGGTGGTGTAACTGAGCCTGGCCAACTTCAATGGTGGAGAAACGGGGTCCGTTATGCTATATTCGCTAACAGCACGATTAACGAGATGACGAAGATCGCAGAATCGATGGAGGCGCTCTAAGGTGCGTGCTACGGTTGCTTTAGTTGCACTGGTCACATTTTTCCTAATTCTCCAATTCGCAAATGCAACAGCACCGTCGGGTCTATCGACGAACATTTCTGGAAACCTCACGGTCTTCAACCTCACCCCAAGCAGCAACGAAACAGGAGTTAGATATTTCACAGTCCTCGTCAGCTCCTCAGGGTTCAACGGCTCATCTAACCCATTCTACCTTCAGGTAACTCAGGGCGATCGAGTCGATATCCGCTTCCTCTATGCCGACCAAGACCTCTCCTTCGATAACCCTCACAAGATGATAATTGGCGGATACAACATTGTGACGGGCAATATTGATAAACTGATACCGGTACAGGAAGTGAACTTTACTGCAAGTCAAGTTGGGAGTTTTCAGTTTTATTGCATTATTCCATGCTTCGGCATGGAGAACCTGCAACAGGGCTTCCTCGTCGTGAGCGCTTCAACGCGGACAGCACCCGTCTCAACTAACCTCAGCCAATTAAATGTCGCAGCACGTGGAAATGTCATCACCGTCTCAGTATTTCTTGCCAACAAAAACGGGGCCCCAATATCTGGTGCAATAGTAGAATTCTCTGTAAGCAGCGACTTTGGACCAGTGAAGATGGGCCAGAATACGACTGGGTCCGATGGAACGGCCAAACTTTCTTTTCCGTTGACTGCCCCTAGAGCAATTCTTGTGACAGCACACTTTGCAGGCAGCGGCCAATACTTGCAGAGCCAGACCGCAACCTCGTTCTATCCTCCGCCTTGGCAAACCGAACCAACCCTTGAGGCCCCTTACGTCAACGGACAGGCACCAAGCGTCGATCTTCGACTCGCGGGTATCCTACCCGTCCATTCATTGATCATCGTAACATTGGGTTTGATTGTTGTCCTATCTGTATGGTGCGTATATGCACTCGTCTTGAAGGAAGTAGCGGGGGTTTGGAAGGCTGGCAAAACGATGGAGGAAGACAAATGAACGATAAGCACTTAGCCGTAATTACACCGCTCATACTCCTCGTCATAATGGTAGCCTTCACACAAACTCAGATCGTGCCCGTATGGCTCACCGGCCACCGCTCATCACTCGAATCCTCGTTGCCCGATGTCTCGGGCCTGCAATTAGTGGGCTACAATTTCAACAGAGATCTCGTGCAAGTCTCAGTCACGCTATGGAACAGAGGTACCAGCCCTCTGAACATAACTGCAATTTACTTCGACA
>Ga0187886_1000346_pt1 | contig 58624 bp, 48 predicted proteins | sample June2016WEW_20_1_FD_133001 | JGI IMG/M metagenome (GOLD analysis project Ga0187886, IMG submission 133001) | Peatland microbial communities from SPRUCE experiment site at the Marcell Experimental Forest, Minnesota, USA - June2016WEW_20_150 | ecosystem: Environmental > Terrestrial > Soil >... | reverse complement strand
TTAGGCTGAAAGCCTCTTACGGCCTGTCATTTGGACAGGTGGGCTATGACTGTAGAGCAGACTTTACCCATGACGGTGCGGTCAGTGGCCCTGACCTGATTAGGCTTAAGAGCAATTATGGTATCAACTATGGCGTTGCCTGCCAGGCGGATTCGAAGGATAAATGTGGTCTGGATCCGTAATTAAAAAGCGAAAGGACTTTAAAGTACGATTTCAAGGCCGTGGGCCGATAAGGCTCACGGCTTTTTTTTATGGATTGAGCAGTAAGCCGGACTATAATAATGGGTTTGAGTAATACACCCCCCTGACAAGATTATAACATATTCAACTTCAAAGACTTACAATCATTATATATTTCCTGAACAATTTGGTTTCTGCTTGACTTTATCTGGACAATGTTAGTATAATTTAAGGAGATAATTTTCTTATATCTTTTACGAGGTGGAATATGAAGAAGTTGTTAAGTTTAGTATTGATTTTGGCTCTATGTGGTGTGGTTAGCGCAGGTCTTTTGGACCTCAAGATTGCCAGCAAAGGGAGGTCAGAGACGGGCACCACGAGCATTACTCCAGCGAAGGAAATTGCGATTTATCCTTCCGAGTGGCTCGACCTGAACATTTACTGGACTGGTGCGACGGATTGGAAACTTGCAACAGTGTCGGTGCTGCTCACAGTTACTGGCCCCGGCAGCATTGACCTGGTCACTCAACATTTGACATCTGAAGATGAGGACCCCACAATGCAGTTGACAGAACCAAGCAACGCATGGGATCCTGACTTGAGGTGGATTAATGTGCTCACACCGGGCAAGAGAATCATCCTTGATTACAGCATGCTTAACGGTGTTACAGGCAACGACACAGAGCAAATTGTATTGGACCATATTATGTTCCATCTAGATGGCATAGGTATCGTTACTATCACAATGGCGAATACTACAAACAGCCACGCTATGAACACCATTGAGTACCAACCACCTAATCCACATAATTTTCCTGTCCCGGACTTTGGTGGTCCCGTTACTATACAGGATGTTCCAGAGCCGGCAACAATTGCATTACTCTGCCTTGGCGGTCTGCTGCTCAGGAAGAGATAAGCCTATAAAGAGCTTATGAAACACAAGGAGGCAGGTCCTATAAATCTGCCTCTTTCTTTTATCAATTGAAATCTGCAGTCCCTTCTTTTATAATTGGCTTTTATGGAAGAACTATCGTTATTTTCTGAAAAAAATCCTGATAAACAGCCGAAGTCCAAACCAAGAATCTATACCGTCAGCCAGATTACGTCTCTGATAAAAGCGAGCCTTGAAAATTCGCTGCCGGGGCAGCTTACAATCACCGGCGAAATAAGCGGTTTTAAGAGACATTCCAGCGGACACTGCTATTTCGATTTAAAAGACGAAAATTCAATCCTGCCGGCTGTGATGTGGGGCAGCGATTTTGTCAAACTGAAATTCAAGCCGGAAAACGGCCTGGCAGTCCTGGCAAAAGGTCATATAGATGTTTATCCGCCGCAAGGGAAATACCAGTTTTATGCCGATTCGATGATGCCGGCAGGTATGGGTGTGCTGCAACTCGCATTCGAGCAAATGAAAAAAAGGCTCGAAGCCGAAGGGCTTTTCAGAGAAGAACACAAAAAACCGCTGCCGAAATATCCTTTTAGAATCGGCATACTTACCAGTAAATCGGGCGCGGCACTGCACGATATTGTTGACAGCATTTATAATCGATGGCCGGTAGCGAAACTTTTTCTTTACGATGTTCCGGTGCAGGGCGAAGGAGCGGGGCAAAAAATCGCTTTTGCAATAAAAGACATCAACAGGAGAAACGCCGCGTTAAAATTAGATGTCCTGATTATCGGGCGCGGCGGCGGGTCAATGGAGGATTTGTGGGCGTTTAACGAAGAAATTGCCGCAAGGGCAATTTTCGCATCGGAAATTCCTGTTATAAGCGCAGTCGGGCACGAAGTCGATTGGACAATCGCTGATTTTGTCGCCGATGCACGAGCCTCAACACCGACAAAGGCGGGCGTAATAGCTGTGCCGGACATTAAAGAAGTATCGCAGCAGGTAGATTCTGCAGGCAAAAGGATTCAACAAAATACGGAATCCATACTTAAATTGTGCGGGCAGAAACTCAAAACGATTCTCGCAGCGGCGGTATTTCGCAACCCGCTTGTCATTATTCAAAACAAAGAACAAACGCTCGATGAGATTGGAAATAATCTTGCCGAGTCGGCACAACTGGCAGTCCTTAATATCCGCAAATTATTGCAAACATATTTCGAGCAAATTTTAAAAATCGAGCCTCATAAAATCCTGTCAGATAAAAAATCCTCATTAAACGCCGCGACAGGAGTAATCGCTGAAAAAGTGAACCGGATTTGGACAAACGCCAGAATGCGGATTGAAACGCAGGCAGCCAAACTTGCGGCCTGCAATCCCAAAAGCGTTCTAAACCGCGGCTACAGCATCGCCAAAAACGCAATTACCGGAAAAGTCGTAACGAACCCTGCAGACGTAAACATCGGCGATTTATTAATCACCGAACTTGCAAACGAAAAAGCGATTGAAAGTAAGGTAACGAAAAGATAAAATAATGACACGGATGAACACGGCATACAAAACTAAATACTTCGTATTAGTTTGTCTTATTCTTTTGGCGTCAGCTGTCTGTCAGGCAAACGGCGGCTGGGAGCAAGTTCCCAGGATACTGCATAGGATTAAAGCCCCGGCATTTCCAGACAGAGATTTTAATATTACCGATTACGGCGCGGTCGCGGACGGAAACACAGACTGCACAGAAGCGTTCAAAAAAGCGATAAAAGCCGCCAATGAAGCAGGCGGAGGCAGAGTCGTAGTGCCGGCAGGAGCATTCCTGAGCGGCGCTATTCACCTGAAAAGCAATGTCAACCTGTTCGTTTCAGAGGGCGCGGTTATTAAATTTTCAACCGACCCTAATGCGTATCTGCCGGCAGTATTTACCCGCTGGGAAGGCGTCGAATGTATGAATTATTCAGCTTTGATTTACGCTTATAAACAAAAGAACATCGCGATAACCGGCAAGGGAACGCTTGACGGACAAGGCGCCAAATGGTGGGGATGGAAAAAAATCCGCGAAGACCGCGAATTACTTTTTAAGCAGGGACAGGAAAGTGCGGCGGTCAAAAACAGGCAGTTCGGCGGCAAAACGCTGAGACCAAGTATGATTGAGCCGGTGATGTGTAAAAATATTCTCATAGAAGGAATCACAATCAGAAACGGGCCTTTCTGGCATATTCATCCTGTGCTTTCGCAAAATATCACCGTCAGAAATGTCCGAGTTGACGGCCTTGGGCCAAACAACGACGGATGCGACCCCGAATCGTGCAAAGATGTCTTTATCGAAGGCTGTTATTTCAACACGGGTGACGATTGCATAGCAATAAAATCTGGCAGAAATAACGACGGCAGACGAGTAAATGTGCCAAGCGAAAATATCATAATCCGCAACTGCCAGATAAAAGCGGGGCATGCCGGCGTGGCTATCGGCAGCGAAATGACCGGAGGCGTCAGAAATGTCTTTACTGAAAACTGCATAATGGACGACCCGCAGCTCGACCGGGCATTGAGACTTAAAACAAATTCGGTCCGGGGCGGCTTTATAGAAAATGTTTATATGAGAAACGTTACCGTCGGGCAGGTGAAAGAGTCGATACTGCATATCTATTTCTTATACGGAGAAGGCGACAGCGGGAAATTTACGCCGAAGGTTCGAAACGTCAATGTGGAAAACGTTACCAGCAAAAAAAGTAAATACGCACTGTTTCTTCAGGGTTATGAGCGTTCGCCGATAACGGATGTTTGTCTTAAAAACTGCACGTTCGAAAATGTTGAAAGTCCCGATATAATCAGTAATGTCAAAAATCTTGTTCTGGAAAATGTGAAAATTAACGGCGAACAATCCACGATAAAAGAAGATTAATAATATTATATCTGGACCGGTTCTATATTAGGCACTAAAAGATGAATAAATAGTAATACCACCAAATAACTTGTGCCTGCAATGATAAATATGGGTAAATAATTGTTCGCATTATTATTTAAAATCGAACCTACAAGATTGGCGATGAAAAAACCGCCCATTCCTCCGGCTGCTCCGCCAATGCCGACTACCGAACCAACTGCGCGTTTTGGAAATATATCCGATGAGAACGTAAAGAGGTTTGCGGACCAGCCCTGATGAGCGCCACAGGCCAATCCAATTAATAATACCGACACCCATTTATCAGCTGTTATAGATGCATAGATAACGGGTAATACTGACAGGGCACAAATAAACATAGCTGTTTTTCTGGCTGCATTGACCGACCATCCATTTTTAATAAATACCCCTGAAAGCCAGCCGCCGCCAATAGAGCCGATGTCGGCCATTACATAAATCACAATAAGCGCTCCACCCATAGATTTAATATCCACGCCAAATTTTTTATATAAGAATCCGGGGACCCAGAACAGCCAGACCCACCAAATGGGGTCCGTCATAAATTTCCCGATTACAAAAGCCCATGTCTGTCTTAATTTTAGCAGAGGCAACCACGGCATTTTTTCGGTTCTCTCCGGAGGTCCACTTTGGATATAAGCCAGCTCCTTTTTCGAAAGTCGCGGATGCTCTTCCGGACGCCTGTAAATAAGGATCCACAGGATAGCCCAGAAGAAACCCAGAATCCCCGTCGTAATGAAAGCCCATCTCCAGCTGCCCAGCGTCGAGAGAATAAATGCAACGAGATAAGGTGTTGTCATCGCACCTATATTCGTTCCCGCGTTGAAAATACCGGTTGCCAGGGCGCGTTCCTTTTTGGGAAACCATTCAGCAACGGCCTTGATGGAAGCAGGAAAGTTGGCCGCTTCGCCGATTCCCAGCATTATTCGCCAGATTGTGAAAGAAAAAACAGTTCCCGAAATCGCGTGTCCCGCCGCCGCGAAACTCCACCAAACGACGGCAATCAGCAATCCTCTGCGGATGCCTATCCGGTCAATAAACGCTCCGGCAGCGAGCATCATCAGGGCATAAGCAAGCTGAAAAAAAGAAATAACCAACCCATAATACGATTCCGACCATCCCGGCCAGGTTAAAATAGTAGGTTTTAATATACCGACTATATTACGGTCAATGTAGTTGATGGTGGCGGCGAGAAACAGAAGCCCGCAAATAACCCAGCGAAAATGGCCGATTTTTTCAATCGTTTTCTCATATTGTTCCATCATTTAGGCGATTCCTTTCCATTACATAAAGCTTCTAAAGAATAGATAAATTCTTGCAAAATAACCATTAAAATGTAAAATACAGATACTATGGCTGAAAAGAAAGAAAATAACAGCGATATAAGCAAACTGTCCTTCGAGCAGGCGATAAAGAAACTGACCGATATAGTGTCCAAAATCGAGGACGGCCAGGTTTCATTAGAACAGAGCCTGACCCAGTATGAGCAGGGAATGGAACTTATAAAACACTGCCGGGCTATTCTGCAAAAGGCTGAAAAGAAAATCGAAGAAATATCGCAGGAAAAAGAAAAATAGCCACGAAGACACCAAGACACGAAGAAATACAAATTATTAACTTAAAAAACTTAGTGCCTTAGTGTCTTTGTGGCTACTGTAATGCGAGCGTGGCGGAACTGGCATACGCGCAAGGCTTAGAACCTTGTGTCCGAAAGGATGTGGAGGTTCAACTCCTCTCGCTCGCATTTTTTTATCCAGCAAAGACTTATGACTATTTTCCTACCTCAAAATTTACCCTAAAAATTACCCTCACTGTGAAAATTTATATGAAAATTTTCGCTCACTTTTCATCCTGTAACCACATTTTCCTGCCGCTGCCAGGCTCAGCCATTTTACCAGTTATCAGGATTGACCTGCTGCAATTTCCCTCTTAACGCATAGTCCATCTCCACTAAAGCATACAGCAGGTTGCCTACGCCATCAATTGCCTCGTAATACGGTTTAGCAGGATGTCCCTTGAATAATCCGTTTACATATAATTTCTCAATCGCTTCATCAGCAAATTTTTGTGCAAGCTGTAAATACTTCTGCCGGCCTGTCAGAGCATTCATATCTATAAAGAACGATATTGTCCTGCCGTATTTATCAGCATAAGTGCCTTCTTTACCGTAAGTTTTTGTGTACTCGGCATACCACGAGATTTCCGTTTCGTTTGTATTTGTTGGAGTTTTTTCAATCCAGTTTGCAAAACGCTCGGCCGCAATCAGCATATTGGGGTCTTTTGTCAGACGATACACAAAGGCATAGCACTGTGCCGTTTCAATCGGAAATTCACTGCCGAGAATATAAGGCTCCCACAAATCGAGATGACCTCTCGGCTCATACTGGGCGTATTGCTGCGCGTTTCCGAACTGTTCCGGCTCCGGCGAAGCCGGCAGTCGCGGGCCAGGTATCGGACTGCCGTCGAGTTTTAACGCACCCCAGAACTTCCCGCTTTCCTTGTCGAAACCGTATTTGTTGTAAGCGGCCAGATAGGCTATCGCCTGCTCTTTGAACATATCTTCCTTTGTAAGCAGATATGCATTTAAAAGACTGTGGCAATAGGGCCCGCTTATATCGGTGGCAAACGTAGTCCCGTCAAATCTGCCGCTACCGGCATTCGGCCGTTCTGCGATAAGACTGGTATTTTTATCGCGTAAATTCCAGAAATAATTCGCAAGCAGCTTTGCTCTGTCGAGCCAGATTTTATCTTCCGTTTTTGTGTATAAAAATGCAAAGGCCTCAATCATACTGCCGGCGGTCAGCGGAAAATCGCAGCCGATTTTACCATCATCGTGACGGTTTGTTTCGCCTGTTTCTTTATTTATGACGTGCCACTGCCAGATAGCTTCTATTTCTTTTTTTACCGCTTTGGGATTTACCTGCCAAAGTATTTCCCATTGAATTTCTATTCCGCCGTGTATTTCGTGCCAGTTTAATAAATGGCCGGTCATTTTGTCTTCGAATACGTCGTAATGTCTGTGGCCGCCCCACCAGAACAAGCCCTTTTTGTCGATAAGATTTTTTAAATAGTATTTTATATATTCCCTGGCCGCCTTTGAATACATCTTATCGCCGGACAATTGCGACATCAGAAACATTACGTTTATCAACGGCTGGTCTGTGAACAGATTTGCGCCCGCGGGATTTCTTCGTTCCCTGCGTATAACCCGCCAATTTTCGTCCAGCGGCAAAGGATTCTGCGGACAGGTTCTCGAATTCACATCAAGGATGCTCACAAACAGCGGTGTTTTAACCGGTCCATAATTGTCTCTGCCGTATTTAATTAGATTATCAAGACAGGTTTTAACATCTGCATAATATTTATCATTCGCGTCAGGCTTGACATCCTGAGCCGTCAGGCCTGCGGCAAATATCAAAGACAACGCGATAGCTGATTTTATCTTATTATACATTTTTTAATTTCCCTGCTTTAACCACTTTACAGTTAATTTCCTTTCTTTCAAGAGCTGTTTTAATTTTCTATGTCTTTTTGTTGACTTACGTGTATTTTCTATGGTAAATGTATAAGAAGTAGATTGCCTTTAGGAATGCCGAAAATATGAGACTGTATAATATTATATTGTTTTATCTTATTTCCGCATGTTTCTGCAATGCTGCGGAGATTACCGTCGGAGAATTCCAGCTCATTTATAACCCTTCTGTCGGAGAAAAAGAAAAATGGTACATAAACGACCATTGTTTTATAAGAGGCAAAGATGGGATATGGCATCTTTACGGCATAACTAAAAGCGAGCCTGCCGGTTCTGCTGATGAAGTAAAATTTGCCCATGCGACAGCGGCAAAACTTACTCAAAGCCCCTGGAAAAAAGAACCGTTTGCCCTTTCTGCTGACCCGAACTTTCGGGAAAAGCATCTTTGGGCGCCGCACGTGATATTTCACAACGGTCTCTATTATATGTATTATTGTGCCGGCGATAACGACCACAGCAAGTATAAGATTCATCTGGCGACTTCCAAAAATCTTTACGACTGGCAGCGGCACCCGGCCAATCCTATGGTCGTGGACGGCTATGATGCCCGCGACCCTTTCATCCTTAGACTCAAAGACAAATGGGTAATGTATTATACCGCAACGAGCAAACCCGAAGGCGGAAATCATATTGTTGCTGCCGTTACAAGCAAAGACCTTATTCACTGGTCTGACAAAAAGGTCGTATATACCGACCCCGGCATCGGCACATGGGGCGGCAATACCGAATCGCCGCAGGTGATACGCCGCGGAAAATATTATTATTTGTTTATTGGCCCGGGCGATAGTTATATAACGACAACAGTTTATCGCAGCACAAACCCTTTTAAATGGACCTATGAAAAGCAGGTTCCAATTATAAAAGCACACGCGGTCGAAGTTATACGCGATATTGACGGTCAATGGTATGTAAGCCATTGCGGCTGGGGCCAAGGCGGAGTTTATCTTGCGCCTCTCCAGTGGAACGATGGGCAGAACGGCGATGATACATCATTGCCGACACCTGCAGCTGCCGATTAAATTAATAAAAATAAAATTATGCTGTTTTATCCTTTGCGGCTGCTCTCCGGCACTCTTGCGCAGGTTTTCATATCCAGGAAATGATAATCCAGTCTTACTGATGGTGTGTTTTGCTGGCCTGTTTGCATTTTTTTTGTCAGCATTGCAACGGTCTCTCTGGCCATCTCTGTTTCCGGTTCGAGCATCGCGGTAGCGGGTAAACCCATTCTTTGATGTGTTTCTCCCGCAAAGGTGATAATTGACAGGTCCTCGGGTATGCGCAGATTCATAGATGATGCTGTCAGCAGCAGGGCTGGTATGGAATTTGACCAGTAAAACAGCATTGCGGTGGGTCTGTCTTTTTTTTCGAGCACAGAACGAAACAACTGTGTCTGTTTTTCCATTGAGTCATCGACCTTGTAATGCGGCGTAATATCCAGCACTTCGAGCGAAGCGTTTTTCATCGCGCAGGCATAACCGCCGCGTCTTTCAGAAACGCTGTAATGTGCATCGGCCTTAAGGTCATTGAAATAGACATTGCAGTAGCTGATTCTTTTATGCCCTAATTTTATCAGGTATTCGGTAGCTTTTTGGGCCGCGGAAAAACTGTCCGGATATACGGAATCGTATTGCATTTTGTCGTTCATCCAGACTATCGGCATAGAAGTGTTTTCTATGACTTTTTTGATTCTTGGCGGCAAGTCCTGATAATAGTTCATAATCAATCCATCGGCCATCAGGGAGCGGAATATCTTGGGTATGTCCTGGTCGCAAGTTACCTGCTCCGGAATATTAGCCAGCAAAAGATGCATATCTCCCTTTTCAAGGTTTCGGTGTATTTCGTTTAATAATTTTTCCGGCAGATAACTTTTCCCTGCCACACCGCTTTGGAGCAGGGCTACGCAATGAAATTCGCCGGTTTTCATTCCAACCGCATAAGCATTTGGTATATATCCAAGCTCTGCGGCTACTTTTTTCACTTTTTCCTGGCATTGCTGGCTGATTCTGTATTGGTCGGCCTTTCCGTTGAGAACTCTGGATACCACAGAGATATCTACTCCTGCGAGATGAGCAATTTTTTTCAAGGTTACTGGTGTTGTATTTCGCATTTTTTATAGCCGAATAAAACAAAACATTGTATATCTTGTTTATTTATAAATCAACATTTGATATTTTTACGCATTTTTTTGATATTTTTACGCATCTTTCGATATTTTTGAATATATTCAATAAAAATACGAATTTATCTGTTTTCATTGTATATTTTACCATTGTTTTTTTCTTTTGCAATTAGCCCCATAATATTCCCTTTTTTGTATTTCAGGATTATTGTTGCACAAACTTTTGTGCAAGATAATAGTTGTTGACAAACATAACAAATAATACTACAATACAACACTGAAGTATAATGTGAAAAATTATATATATTCGTATATTTGTTCGTGGCAAATTATATGTAGATAATTCAAGGAGTGTGCTTTTGCTGATGCACGATCATAAAAGGGGTTTTACGCTTGTAGAGTTGCTTGTGGTTATCTCTATCATAGCGCTGCTATTAGCGATAATGGTTCCCGCGTTGAACATGGTCCGCGGCAGGACACAGACGATTATATGTGGAACGAATTTGAAAAATTACGGACCTGCTTTGTGTATGTATGCTCAGGAAAATTCAGATAAAGCGCCTTTCAGCTTTTCATGGCTTTACTCAATGAAGACTATCTTCAAACCTGTACCCAGGTTTGGCATCATTCCTCAGGGATGCAGGTGGCACTACGACGTGGATCCGCCGGATGGGTCTCTTTGGCCATATCTGAAGAACATAAATGTTCATATGTGTCCAACCTTCAGAGGTATTGCGATGGCCGATAAGAAATGCTACAACACAGGAGAGGGCCAAGTTCTCCCGGGTATGCCTCCGGACCGGGGTCATGATCCCAAACTGCCGTTCAATCCTGTGTATAGCTATTCAATGAACCGCTGGCTCGGCCTTGACTGGCCAAGCTATTTAGCAGACCCTACGCTGGTCACGGAACCCTCATTAAAACTGACTATGGTTAAGCGACCGGCTCAATGCTTTGCTTTTTCCGAAGAAAATATGTGGACAATTGGCAATCCGGATGATCGTGATAGCCACCCGAAAAGAACCTGCGATGACAATAAGATATACAGTTCAATGGCTATTGGTAAAAATGACCTGTGGTTAAGCGCACTTAAAACTTGGCCTGATGGTGCTCTATCTAACTTTGCGACCTATCACAATGTCAGTAAAAGCCATAGAGACGAAGGATTCGCAAACGCTCTTTATGTTGATGGACATGTCAAAACTGTAAAGGGTCGGGCCGGGTATGACGCCTATCTCGAGTATGGAAGACCCTATATTGGACACGAACGGCAGAATATCTGGTAATAACGGGACGACGATAGCGGCTATGATGTCTGTTTTGAGTGTAACAGCTTTATAACGGATACGAATATAGTGAGTGTTGTGTATTTTTAACGGTAATTTGTAGATGCTAACTTTTTTCGGAGGATGGAAAAATGATTAAGAGATTAGTGATTATTACGGTTGTTTTGTTGATGGCTGTACCATCATTCGGGCAGTTGGCGGGGTACTGGAACTTCAATGAAGGCAGCGGCACAAGTGCTGCCGATTCCTCTGGTCATGGCAAAACCGGCATTCTGCAAAAGAACGGGAGCGGATCTTTGCCTCTGTGGATAACCGGCCATGACGGAAATGAAGCTTTACAATTTAACGCAACCACTACCAGCAGTGCAAATTCCAATAGAGTATTTGTTGATATTGGCACATCCGACGCCCTTGCCAGTCTTGGCGGAGCGTTTACTATTTCCATGTGGGTCAGAAGTGATCAAACTGCAGACTGGATTCTACGATCACCAACCGGTGATTGGCGGCGGCTCGTTTATACTAACGCCTATGATGCCGAACTTGCGGCAGACCCAAATCTCAGTGGAATTAGCGGTGTTGATTATTTCTGGTCCGAGTCAACCGCTGCCTGGCAGCTGGACTTAGGATATGAAACTGATGAACAGAATTATACCGGAATCTGGTATCATCTGGCCCTGTCGTATGACGGTAATTATTTTAGAAAATACGTCAACGGTTATCTTACTCTCGCTATCGCGGCTCCGACAAGTGCAATCGCCACCGCGACATCAGATTTCTTCATCGCTGCTATGTCTGACGGAAGCGGATATTTTGTAGGAGACCTTGATGATGTTGCTATATGGGCCGGCTCCTACCTGCCTTCTTCAGAGATTATCAAGCTGGCCAACAACACCGCAACTCCTCTTACGGTTACGGACCACGCTCCCGAGGCGCCGCTGCCGCCCGTGAATTACAAGTTAGAAGGTGACATGTCCTGGAACAGCGGTGGAGCAAGAACTCTATGGTCTTCTGCCTTCAACTGGGATGTGCATCTGACGCATAATGATGCCAATACTATATGGATGGCTGAGGCATTCTGGTTTAGTGATGCGGCAATTATGCCCGGCACCCGATCAGCCACGTGGGAGTGGAACAAATGGTATCCCGAGATTCTTGACAATAACACAATCTACGTGCCTGATACTTATCCTCCTACGAACGTGGCAACGCATGGCGTAGAGTGGATAAGTCCTTCCTGGAGCGGGGTTGACTCGAATATTGCCAAGATTGCGGCATACACTACACCAGGCATTGCGATTTGTCAGGAAAACCACTGGTTCCAGCCTTACGATCCTTCCCCAACAAGAGCTATAGGCTGGGAAGACAAGCCTTATTGGAAAACTTACGCGCGTGTAGCCGGCGTCCATACCCAGGGCTGCACGTTCCGTGTAAGAGTCTATACATATAGCCCAATTCCTAATGAATGGGTTCCGCTGACAGAACCGAATGTGCTGACACTTATTGGCGAAGTGGATATGCCCCTCAGCGGCGTAGATCACCAGTGGCAGGAATTTAGGTTCTTGCTTCCTAAAGCACCTACTATAGGCGGCTCTCTTGGCGGCAATTGGTGGACTACATGTCACTGGTTTGAAGCTTCCGTTGTCGGCGGCGATGCCAATACGGTGCTTTACATTGATGAGCTTAGTCCGATTAGTGACCGGTATGCTAATTTCTATGATGCAGATCTCAACAAAGACACCGTTGTTAACAAGAAAGACCTTAAGTTTTTGGCAGACGAATGGCTCATTAACAATACTCTTGATCCGAGAAGCGGTGGATTGCTTACCAATGGCGACTTCACGGCTGATGCCGATGTGGTTGGCATGGCAGATGATGCCAACATAGTAATGAACCCGACCGGCTGGTCATTTACCGGAACAGGTAATTATGGCTTGTGGCGTACCGCTAAGCGAGGCGGACTTAATTATACCAATTGGACTGAAGCGCGTACAATTGTTCCTATCGGTGGTGATGTCTCGGCTTTCACAACGGATATGAATGCAGGCGACACGAACGGCGTATTGTCTCAGACCGCTTCCGTTAACGCAGTTTCAGGCCAGACCTATTACGCTATGGGATATGTTATGACCTGGTATCCAGGTAACGATGGTCCCTGGTATGGCTGGAAAGATACCGCCACAATGACGATTTCGGTCGATAATGTTGTCAAGGCTACTTTCACACGCAGGTTGTCTATGAGCAAATGGCGTGCGTTGTACGGCACATATACTGCCACAATCGCAGATAACGGCAAGCCGATAAAGATTAGTTTCTCTTATGACAACACTTATACAGAGTATTATTCTCAGGCGGGCAATATGTATATCGGTTATGCCTATCTTGGCACAACTGTTCCAAATGAATGGCCTGAAAAGCGTCAGAACCTGCTGACTAACGGCGGATTTGAAGACCTGTCGGTTATTCAGTCATTGCTACCATCTCTGTATACCAGCCTTACCACGTCCGACAACTATGGCGCATGGTTTATCACCGGTACACCTGCTGCTTTTCCGGGTTGGATATATGAAGTTCCATCAGGTTATGATACGAACAATAAGGCCGGTATCTGGGCAAGCGCCTTTTATGGCCCCCCGATTCCGACACCGGGTCTGAACGATATAGTCGTTTACGTCAACAATGACTTTGTTTTGGGTCAGGTTGTCGGGGCATTGAATTCAGGCACGACATATTATCTTGACGCGGCCTGCGGCGTGGACAGCAGTTCTTATCTCCTGCCGGCGGCTGATGGCAACGGCGTGAACTGGCCAAATCCCGCTCCTAAAATCCGTGTTGAGCTTTGGAGAATCCCTGCCGGTGTAACAGACGGCACGGTTATCTACAATGCGATTTCCAGCGGTAATCCAAGCTATGTAAAAGTTGCTGAGGCCAATGTTCCAGCAACAGGTGATATTAGCGGCAGTAATTCTGATCGCGGAACGCCCAGTTCGAACTGGCAGATTATCGGCACTTCCTATACGGCGACATCTTCGGATACCAGTATGTATGTAAGAATTCGCGGGACCGGCGGCGCATCTTATAGGCCTGAATATGTTTTCAGTGATGTTTATCTGTCAACTCAAAAGAGAATGATTCCGGGCGGTTCGCAGTCAGCTAATATCTCTTCTGGTGTGCAGTATGATGTATTAGGCCCGTATAACACCTATCACGCCAGTCTGATGGACTTGTATGCGGCTGATCTTGATGGAGACGGTATTGTTAATTTCGCGGATTTTGCGATTATGGCCGAAAACTGGCTTAAGTCCTCATTCATGGACTCTACTGGCGCTACTGACTGGTAATAGTTTCCGGACACCTGCGGCGGCAGTTAATCCGCCGCAGGTGAGCCGATAATACTTTTTGAAATTGATTTGGTTATTTACAGTTATCTGTAAGGAAGAAAAGAATTTTGGAGAAGGTAAGAAAACTGAAGATTGCTTGTTTTATTATCATTGCAGCAATAGGGTGCTGTGCCTTGGCGAGCTATCCGACACCTGTCGGCTGGTGGGAGTTCAACGACCCTGATAATCTGACAAACGCTACTTTAGGCACAGACTTAATCGAGTCAGGCCCTCATTCTGCCGTCGCGGGCATTGACTCAAACGACGGTGCGGTATTAGACCCGCTTACAAGCTACTACAGATGCACACACGGTATAGCCCCAAATGGCGGCGGCGAGTATGTCAATAACTGGACCGTATTGATGGACGTAAAAGTTCCGACCAGCAGCATCGGCCAATGGGTTTCATTATACCAGACAAATGTTGATAACAGTAATGACGGCGATTGCTTTATCGCACCCGACAGAACGATAGGGGTCGGCGACACAGGATATACCAGGAACAAAATCAACGGCGAAACCTGGTATCGAATTGTAATATCCTGCAGTAATATGAATTTTTACGTAATTTATGTAGACGGTCACCCGTGGAAGAATGGCACCGTCCAGCCAAGAGACGGAAGATTCTCGCTTGACACGCAGATTTTATTCTTCGCGGACGATAACGGCGAAGATTATCCGATTGAATGCACTAATTTAGCAATCTGGGGACAAGCCCTGTCGGATGCAGAGGTGAGCGAACTTGGCACAGTTTATACTGCTATTGCAATAGACGCCAATAGTAAGACCGGAATAAATCTGATTAAGAACCCGTCCGGCGAGGATGAATTAACGGACTGGACAATCACAGACGGCAACGACTGGCAGGCGACAGACAGAACAGACTGGCATTGGCCGAGAACAAACAACTATTATTTCACGTCCGGCCGCTCCGGACACGGCGAAATGAGCCAGATAATCAACATTGGATATATAGCGGCTGATATTGATAACGGCCAAATTGCCGCAAACGTGGCTGGTTTTCTCGGCGGCGGAGACGGCGATAAAGGCCGTATAATTGTGGAATACAGAAATAATTCAAATGTAATACTGGCAACAACAGACAGCAACTGGATTGAGGGGCCGAATTCAGTCAACTGGACACAATTAGTTCTTCCGGATGCCAACGGATTTATACTGCCGTCGGGAACTCGTTCTGTTAAATACCGCCTGCTTACGCAGCGGATGAACGGGACAGACTGCGACGCATTTTTTGACGACCTTTCGTGGGAATTTAAGCGGGTAGTCGCCGGCAACACGGCACCGATAGCTCCTTCGATAGCCGGCGCTAATTCTGTTTCTACCGACACAAGCACAGTATATACTTTCGTTTCCACCGATGCTGAAGCAAACTACGTCAGCTATCAAATCGACTGGGGCAACGGAATTTCGGATTGGTCTGTTTTACAGGCTTCCGGCACAAATTATAACGTTTCGCATAGTTGGCCCGTGCTCGGCGTTTATGCGGTTCGGGCAAGGTCCCGCGACAGCGAGGGAGCGGTCGGCCAGTGGTCGGAGTTTTATAACGTTACGGTTTCGGGTGATGCAGCAGGCGTGTTCAAATCGCAGCCGTATCTGCAAAACGTAAGTCAAACCGCGATGACTATTTGCTGGGAGACCGACCGCATAGTCAATCCTACGGTTGACTGGGGGCTGACTTCCTCTTACGGCAATAATACAAACGGCCTCTGTATCAACGCCGGTTCTACCGGCGGTTCTACCGTTTATATCTGTAAAGTCAGAATCACAGGCCTCTCTCCGGATACGACTTATCATTTCAGAGCACGCAACGGCTCAACCACAGGCACCGATGCCGTGTTCGAAACCGCCCCCGATGAACAAACACCTTTCAGTTTTGCTGTCTGGGGCGACAGTCAGATGGTAGCCAGAAGACTAATAGGTGACACTCCACATCCGGAGTGCAGCAGTGCGATGTTTACAGATATGGCCTCAATGACCGATGTCGCTGTGTCTGTTGGTGATGTTGTTGATGATTCATCCTATAGCCTTTATGTTAGTGCGTTTAGACCGTATGTCTGCAACATTCTCGGCAAACAAAAACCGGTCTTCGTCGCTTTTGGCAATCACGATGAGCCGTCAACCAGCCTTGTACACAAAGTCATACAGAACAGTGGTATGCATAGTTTTTCATTCAATTATGGCAACACTCACTTTACCTGTATTGATTATTCAGACTGTGTAAAAGTAGAAGAAACTATGACGCCGGATGGTGGGGCTGGTGTAAATTCTCTGCCTTTGGATTGGATACAACAGGACCTCTCATCAGACGATGCGCAGAATGCGACCTGGCGGTTTTTATTCATTCACGTTCCGCCATATAGTGAGCGATGGTTTGACGGCAGCAGCCTGATGCAGACATATCTTGTGCCGCTGATGAATCAGTATAATGTTCAAATGTGCTTTAGCGGGCATGTCCACGAGTATGAACGCGGAATGCTCTATGGCACATTCAACGGCACATTCTATGGCGGCACATTCTATGTAATCACCGGCTGCTGCTGCTATCTTGATATTATCGAAGATCGTACGACTACGACAGACTGGCCTTTTATGACTGTCGGCGGCAAGCAGGACATTCCGGATGTGAATGATGGTGGCGGTGAAATACACGGCTGGACTGAAGTTCAAATTGATGGCACAGAGCTTAATTTGATACAGCACGCGTATAATCTTGATGGCAGTTCTTTCGGTATAATTGATACAATACATTTTGCGTTGTCCGATTTTAATATGGACAAAAATGTTGACGCGGTCGACCTTGCTGAACTGGCGAATGAATGGCTTGTCTCAGGACAGAGTTCGAAATATGACCTTGTTGACAGAAGTAATAAAATAATAAATATGAAAGATATGGCTGAGTTTGCCAACTATTGGATGTTTGAAGGGCAGTTTTAAAAATGCGTTTAATCTAAACTATAAAGTTTAGTAAATTTTTATTAACCTTTTTTTGGAGGATTAGAAGATGAAGAAAGTTGTAGTATGTTTGTTGGTTTTGGCAGTGGCCGGTGTGGCGACTGCCGCGGTAAATGTCCCCGCTGGGCTAACCGGTCTGTGGCGGTTCCAAACCAGCGCGGATAGATTGAAGGCGACTGTAGGCACAGACCTTGTAAGCGTCGATGAGGCCAGTACCTGGATGACGGGTCCCTGGACTGACATAGGGACGGAAGCACAACACACGCTTTATAGCGACAATGGTATCGTTCAGGAGCAGAGTTATGGTTACCTTCAGGTCAATCCCGGCTTACACGCTAACGGCGGTGGCGACTATGTCAATCAGTACACAGTTGCCATTGATTATTGCCAAACACAGAGCGGCTGGAACAGCCTGTTTCAGACTTCATGGGATGGTCGTGACAGCGACGGCGACCTGTGGATAGCTCCTGATGGCACCATCGGCGTAGGCGATGTTGGTTATTCAACAATGACCTTTGACCCCTCTACATGGCACAGAATCGTTTGGTCCGTTGACAACAGCAGCTTCTTCGATGTGTATGTTGACGGTGTACAGTTTCTGCATGGCGCAGGCCAGGGTGTTGACGACAGATTCTCTCTGTATCCGGATCGATTCAATCTTTTCGCAGACAATGATTGGGAAGATATGTGGGGACTCGTTGGCACAGCAGCGGTATGGGATCACGCTTTGACAAGTGATGAAGTTGCTGGAATGGGCGGTTGGATAGGCACTGCTACGATGCCGACCCCGCTGATAATTCCAGAACCGGCAACGATGACCTTATTGGTTCTCGGCGGTTTAGGACTGATTAGACGCAGTAAATAAATTTTGCTACAGATGATTATTGTCAAACTAAGGGCTGCGGCGTTTTGCCGCCGCAGCCCCAGTTTGGCTGTTTAAAAAAATTTGCTTAATCGTATTCTCTTAAAAACTTATCCGTAAGAATAAGCAGTTTCATACATTGCGATTATATTTTCCAGCGGCGCATCAATCTGGATATATGTGTGGCCGGGGCCGATTATATAACCGCCCTCTTTGCCGAGTATATCGATTAACCTCTTAACTTCGTCACTGACCTGCCGGGGAGTTGATTTACACAGGATTTTTTGCAAATCGACACCGCCATAAAAACAAAGGTCTCTGCCGAAATCTTTTTTCAGTCCCGTCGGGTCCATCCCGTTTGCCCGAATCTGTATCGGCTCAAGCATATCAACGCCGGCATCAATAATCATCGGCAGCAGAGGGCGGACCGCCCCGCAGCAATGCAGCAGAAATTTTTTGTTGTGCGAATGAGTCTTTTCCACCACTTTCGTCAAATACGGCATTACAAATTCCCTGAAAGTCTGCGGACTGAAAAGCGGACCCTGCTGCGAGCAGTAGTCATCCGCCATATAAACAATATCTATGCCGTTACCATAATTCGTCAGCATTTCATCGAGAAACATCATAGAACTTTCCGCGATTTTATTTATCAGGCGGCGGGCGTAATCTTTTCGCAGTGCAAAATCCATAAACAGATTTTCCATTCCCCTGACATAAGCCGCGATAAAATATGCACCCCAGGTGAAAACACCGATTATACCCCTGTCTTTGTGGTATTCAGCTTCGGTAAGGAAATGGGAAAAGTCCAGCTGCTCCAAGGCGGGAGCCTTCCACTTTCTTATATCTTCAATGCTGTCTTTGCCTGCGAGCGGATTGTAACAGATTTCATCGTAAGTTCCGCCGGAGTAGCCTGTAACCGTTGTTTTATAGCCCCAGATGGACTGTTTTTCTTTCGTCCCTTCTATCGGCTCAGGCTCGAATCCTTTGGGCAGCATCATCCAGGTATCAACGTTTAATCTGTCGAATAGCGCCTCTTTGCTCCGGACACTGAAATATTTATAAAGGGCCTGATAGACTTCCTTCTCCGCATCAAAGGTAATGGGTGTTCTGTCCGGCTGTTTATGATTTATCGCCGCCAAGACCCTCTGTTTTGAAGTCATAATATCTGTCCCGCTAATAACATTCGATAAACCATCAGCTTCTTTAAAAACCATCTTACCGTTGATTTCCTTTCTTTCAAGAACTGTTTATAGTCCATCAACAAGGGAATAAATCTTTGCTTTCAGCAGAATTAAGCCGTAAGATGAGGCATATATTCTTATGACTCATTTTTCCTGGTCAATAGACGGTAGTATCGTAGGACTTTATATCCTGGCCACGATGATTGCCGGCATTATGGTTCGCAAATATGTCGGTAAGGTCGAACACTTCATTGTCGCCGGACGCGAAATGAACGTTTATCTTGGCATCGCCTCTCTTGCTGCCACTGAGTTCGGTATTGTTACCTGTATGTACACCGCTCAGGCCGGATATACACGCGGCTTTACCGGTGCGATTCCCGGAATTTGTTCGGCTGTTGCTATGTTCGTGGTCGGCTATACAGGCTTTTGTGTCAAACCCCTGCGCGACGCCGGCGTAATGACCATCCCTGAGATGTTCGAGGAGCGATACGGCGGATTAGTCCGCTGGCTGGCCGGCGTCGTCATCGTCCTCGGCGGCCTCTTGAATATGGGCGTCTTCCTCCGCGTTGGCGGACAATTCCTTGTCGTCTGCTGCGGAATGAATCCCGGTTATCTCGAAATCGCTATGACTGTCCTCCTCGTTGGCGTTACTGTTTATACCGTTCTCGGCGGTATGCTCTCTGTGCTGGTGACAGACTACCTCCAGTTTGTCGTTATGAGTGTTGGGCTTTTAGTCGTTACTATATTTATCCTCAGCAAAGTCGGCTGGACCAGTCTGATAACCACAGTTCACCAGCACTTTGGTCCCGGCGGCTTCAACCCCTTCCTTAATAACGACCTGGGCTGGCAATTTGTTCTTTCAAATCTCCTGACCAATACCGCCGCAGTCCTCACCTGGCAAACCTGCATCGCCCGCCTGCTGGCGGCAAAGGACACCCGCACCGGCCAAAAAGTTTATACAGGTACCGCCTTCTTCTTTGTATGCCGCTGGGTCATCCCCGGCATTTGGGGCATCGCTGCTCTCACATCCGCTGCCGTTACTCCCGATGTCCTGTCCGGAATCGCCAAAACTATGGGCGAGCAGAACATCTCGCTATTCGCAATGCCGCTTTATCTCAGCACCGTGGTGCCGATGGGCATGATGGGCATCCTAATCGCTGCTATGCTCGCCGCCGATATGTCCACCGACTCATCCTATATGCTTACCTGGGGCTCTGTCATCTACAACGACATTCTTGCCCCTTTCCGCCGCCATCCCTGGTCTGAAAAAAAAGGCATTATCGTCAACCGTTTTATCGTCGCAATGATAGGGGTGTTCCTGCTGTTCTGGGGCCTTTGGTATAAACTCGAAGGCAACCTCTGGGAATACCTCCAGACCACCGGCAATATCTATCTTGCGAGTATGTCTATACTGCTCATTGCCTGCTGCTACTGGAAGCGCGCCAACAACTGGGGCGCCATCGCCGCTATCGTTGCCGGTGCCGTTATGCCTGTGCTGGCTCTGTCCCTCAACCTCTTTGTTAAAGTTCCCGTGCTTGATGCCGCGGGCCAATCATTGATTGAAAACGGCCTGCCTAAGACGGCCGGGTGGGCGGCATATCACATCGGCGATGCCTGGGTCAACATTGGCACCTACGCCGCCGCTGCTGCTGCTATGATTATCGGCTCCCTGCTTAAGCCCGGCAGCAGCGGAATGAAACAGCAAATTAAAACTTAAATACCGCGAGGTCAAAAATATGCTTAATATATCAACAATAATTCATCACTGGTTCTGGCTGGGTATTGTCGCGGCCGTCATCGTATGGTACTCCACCATCACCATTTACGTCTCTATCAGAGGTGCCTTTGACATCAAACAAATGTTCGCCCGCCTCGGCAGGCAATCCGCAGATTCGCCGAACGATACACCATCAGACAAAAATTCCGAGCCTCTCAACAGGAAGTAATCCCCCGCTTTGGAAGTGAAACACGCCGCAAAGGTCGATTCTTTCATAATACCGATAATAAAGCAGTCAAATCAGACCCATTGACCACTTTTTTATCAAAATTTTGGCTTTACTTTTTGCTCAAAATCATTTTTAATCAGGTCTTTTGAAGACCTCATATAACCAGATAGTTTATGAAAAAATTTTCTTATGATATATGTATCATCGGAGGCCTCGGACATATCGGCCTGCCGCTGGGCATTTCATTTGCCAAAGCAGGAAAAAAAGTAATCCTTTATGATATAAACCAGAATGCAATTGAGCTGGTATCAAAAGGCCGGATGCCATTTGGAGAGGCCGGAGCAGAAAAGCCCCTTGGCGAAACAATCAACAAAACCCTGTTTATCAGTTCTGATAAAAACGTAATATCTCAAAGCCATTTTGTTATCCTGACAATAGGAACGCCAATTGACGAGCATCTTAATCCGCAATTTGCCCTCTTTAAAAATTTCTTTGAAGAAATATTTGCGCTGTTAGACGACCGGCAGCACATAATCATCAGAAGCACTGTTTACCCGGGGACTACAGAAAAAGTTCAGGAATTGCTGAGACAAAACGGCAAAAAAACCCGTGTTTCTTTCTGTCCTGAAAGAATAGCCGAGGGCAAGGCGATAGAGGAAATAAGAAGTCTTCCCCAGATAATCTCTTCTTTTGACGAAGACAGTCTTCTCGAAGCAAACGAACTATTCTTGAACCTGACAACGCAGACTATACCTCTAAAGCCTATCGAAGCGGAGCTTGCAAAATTATATACGAATGTGTGGAGGTATCTGCAATTTGCTATGTCAAATCAATTTTATCAAATTGCAACCCAGAACAATCTCGATTTTTACAGAATATATGACGCTGCAACAAAAGACTATCCGAGAATCAAAGGCTTTGCAAAGGCAGGTTTTGCTGCCGGGCCGTGCCTGCTCAAAGACACTATGCAATTGGCAGCATTCGCAAACAACAGTTTTTTCCTCGGTCATGCCGCAATGCTTATAAATGAAGGAATGCCCAATTTTATCGTTCAGAAACTAAAGGAAAAGCATAACCTCAAAACAAAAACCGCCGGCATACTCGGAATGGCCTTCAAAGGCGACAGCGACGATTCACGAGAGTCACTCTCATACAAATTGAAAAAAATCCTTGCTATCGAAGCCGGACGAGTTCTCTGCAGCGACCCGTTCGTAAAAGACGGCACGCTTGTGCCGCAGGAATTGCTGATAGAAAAATCCGACATTATTATTCTTGGGGCGCCGCATTCAGAATACAAAAAACTCAAACTCGATTTTGCATCGAAGACCATTGTTGACATCTGGAATTTCTTCGGTGGCGGAGGTGCATTCTAAAATGAAAATTCTTGTTACAGGCTCGGCAGGCTTTATCGGAGGATACCTGATACAGGAACTTCTTGAACACGGGCACGAAATCATCGGAATCGACAATTACTCAAAATACGGCAAAACCGTAAAAAGTTATGATAATCATCCACGCTATAAATTCACAGAAGGCGACGCTAAAGACGTTGAGCTGATGAAAAAATTGATAGCGGACTGCGACCAGATTGTCGCCCTGGCGGCAATTATCGGCGGAATAACGCTCTTCCACGAACTGGCTTATGACCTTCTTGCCGAAAACGAAAGAATCATAGCTTCTACTTTCGATGCCGCGATATGGGCATTCAAAAACAAAAAATTTAAAAAAATAAACGTAATTTCCTCCTCAATGGTTTTTGAAAGCACAAAAAAATTTCCTACCCCTGAAGGAGAGCAGTTTAAATGTCCGCCTCCCCTGTCAACTTACGGCTTCCAGAAATTGGCCTGCGAATATTTCGCCAAAGGTGCCTTCGAGCAATACAAACTCCCCTTTACGATAATTCGGCCTTTCAATGCGATAGGCATAGGGGAGAAAAAAGCGCTGATGGAAAGGGAGATATTCTCCGGCAATATTAAACTTGCAATGAGCCATGTTGTTCCCGACCTTGTGCATAAAATACTCAAAGGCCAGGACCCTGTCCATATTTTAGGAAAAGGCAACCAGATTCGTCATTATACTTACGCAGGCGACCTTGCGGCAGGAATACGCACCTGCATCGAAAATGAAAAGTCGCTCAATGACGACTTCAATATTTCAACCAATGTATCCACCACTGTGCTGGAACTTGCCCGGACAATCTGGAAAAAGATAAACGGCGATAAACCCTTCAGGCATATAAGCGACAAACCTTTCGAATACGATGTCCAGAAGAGAGTCCCCTCTACTGAAAAAGCCGGGAAAATCCTTAATATTGAATGCAAAACCACTTTGGACCAGGCCCTCGATGAGATTATCCCCTGGATAAGTAACCAAATCAAAATCGGAGGTTTTTGAATTGGAGCGGCCTCTGGGCATAATCATTCCTGTTTATAATGAAGGAGACAACATACAGCCAACCATAAATGTCATAGAACAGATGGTAAAAACTTCTCACAGAATTTATATTGTTTATGACTTTGACGAGGACAACACTTTGCCGGTCATAAAAAAAATGCAGCAGGAAGGTCTGCCTATAGAATTACTAAAAAATTCATCTCGCGGCGTAGCCAATGCCATCAATACAGGACTCCGCAACGCACTCGAAGACTATTTACTTGTTACAATGGCAGACCTCTCAGATGATTACTCCGTTGTTGACAGAATGTGTCAGTTGATGACAGACGGTTACGATATTGTCTGCGGCTCCAGATATATGAAAGGCGGAAAACAAATCGGCGGGCCATTTTTCAAAAAATTGCTGTCCCGCACAGCAGGATGGACCCTTAAATACTTCGCCGGACTGCCGGTTTACGATATAACTAACAGCTTTAAGCTCTATAGAAAATCTATGGTTGATAATATCGACATCCAGAGCAATAAAGGCTTCGAAATTGGTATGGAAATTGTCGTTAAAGCTCATTTTTCAGGTTATAAAATTACCGAATTGCCCTGCATCTGGACAGACCGCCGGGCAGGACAATCCAAATTTAAAATATTCAACTGGATGCCGAAATACCTGAAATGGTATTTCTACGCTCTGAATAAACGTTTTTGCAATCAGAATTAACTATCTGTTTTCATTCCGCCCAGGAATTCCCCTATTTCAGGCGCTTTCAGCAGCCAGAGAATAAATATAAAAACGCCGGCCCCCGCAGGAACACACAGGCCGATAATAAACAGGATACTCATATCTTTCATATACCATTTTAAAGGATATACTACTGCCGCCATTGCGATACAGGCGATAACTGTCCTTGCAAAACTGGCGGCGATTTTGCGGCCGCCGAGAAGCCCCAAACGTCTTCGCAATATATATATCAGAATCATCACATTAGCCGCAAAAGTTAGCGATGTCGAAAGACCAAAAGCGCCGGGGCCGATAGACGGCAGCCAAATAAGAGACAGCAGAAGAAGTAAATTAATAACCGACAAAATGCAGGAAACTTTAAGAGGCGTTTTAGTGTCCTTGCAGGCGTAAAACGCCCTTGCGAGAATTTGATAACTGCAATACGCCCACATTCCCAAAACATACATCTTCAATACAAAAGCGGCCTGCATAGCGTCCGCAACAGTAAATTTGCGCCGCGCATAAATCATCATAATAGGCTCGGCTAATATGAAAAGCCCTGCGCCGGTTGCAAGTCCTTCCATCAGCGAAATACGAATTGCACGGTTGACGCTGCTGCGGAGATTGGGAATATCGCCGCGGGAAGCATACCGGCTAAGTAACGGAAACACTGCAACGCCCAGAGAAATAGCCAATACGCCCATCGGAAATTGATAAAAAGCGCGGGCGGCGCCAACTCGCACAATTACTCCTTCTCTTAAAGGGCAGGGAATAATCCAGCCGAAAAGATGAAGAGCTGAAGATTCTTTCGTTACCGTAAGAGTCCAGGCAATGACATCCTGTAAGAATTCCGATAGCTGCAAAAAGCCCAGACCTATAGTCATCGGCGTAACAAGCCTGATTATCTGCCTGATGCCGGGTTCTATAGGAAACAGACGGGGACGATGATAAAGGCCGCTTTTTTTCAGAAGCCATATTACCGCAACCAATTGCACAACGCCGGCCACTACAACGCTGAATGCTACAAGGATAAGCTGGTGGGGCAGACTTTCTTTTAAAACAGGCGCAATCCACCAGGCCGCGACAATGCCTATGATATTGAATATTACCGGGGCAAGAGCCGGAAATATAAAATGCCCTCTTGCATTAAGCGCTGCTGAACACAGCGCAAGCAGGCAAACAGTAAACATATAGGGAAACATAATCATCGCAAGGAGCATTAGAAAGCTGCGGTCTTTGGGCCCCGGCACAAGCGAATAAAGGAAAAATATCAGCTCGCCGATAACGAGCAGCGCCGCCAGATAAACCGCCAATATTGCCATTGCGTTGGCCAGCAGCAGACGGGCCTTGGGGGCGCCATCCTTTTCGTGCACATCAGTGAAAACCGGCACAAATGCAGACGCAAGCGCTCCTTCGCCAAAAAGACGTCTGAAGAGATTAGGAATCTTAAACGCCAGGCCAAAGGCGTCATTATAGCGGGTTGCACCAAGCGATGTGACAGCCATATCGCGGAAAAACCCGAATATCCGCGAAATCAGCGTTATTATCGCCACCGCTTTGGCTGCGTTAAAAAAATGCTCGCGTTCTCTATGCTCCCTTTGAGCTTTTATGTCCATAACCGGCAAATTATAATTTTTATGCCACTGGAATTGAAGTAAAATAGCTTATTACTTTGAATTTTTGCGGGCGGCCCTGCGGCGGTCTTCTTCTTTCAGGAATCTCTTGCGGATACGAATCGAATTAGGACAAACCTCAACAAGCTCATCGGCCTGTATATACTCCATTGCCAGCTCAAGACTCATCTTTCTTGCAGGTCGAATCTGTGCCGCATCGTCTTTGCCGGCCGCGCGCATATTGGTGAGTTGCTTGGCCTTGGCAACATTTACAGGTATATCATTATCCTTGCAGTGTTCGCCGACAACCTGGCCTTCATAAACGATTTCACCCGGCTCAACAAAAAAGATACCCCTGTCATATAAAGCATCAAGCGCGTAAGCCGTAACCGGACCTGTAGTGGTCGCTATCATAACACCTGATTTTCGCTGGGGTATCGAGCCTCGCATCGGCTCGTATTTTTCAAATGAATGATGCATAATCGCCTTGCCCTGCGTCGCGTTCATCATCCTTGCGTGCAGGCCAAACAGGCCGCGGGAAGGAATAAGAAATTCCATATGGATAAAATCGCTTGCGCCGCTTTTGGCGTCCATTTTAACCACCTCGCTGCGCCGTTCGCCAAGAAGACTCATCACTGCGCTTTGGCAATCGAAGGGACAATCAATCGCAAGAAGTTCTATCGGCTCGTGATGTATGCCGTCCACTACCTTCAAAATCACTTCCGGCTTACCGACACAAACTTCAAATCCTTCGCGCCGCATATTTTCCAGCAGTATTCCAAGATGCATAAGTCCCCTGCCCGAAACAATAAATTCTTCCGGCGTTTGGCCGGGCGCTACTCTCAATGCGACGTTATGCTGAAGCTCTTTTTCAAGCCTTTCGCCAATCTGTCTGCTTGTAACATATTTGCCGTCTCTGCCGGCAAAAGGCCCATCGTTGACCCTGAACGTCATTGACATCGTGGGCTCATCAACGGCAATAACGGCAAGCCTCGAAGGATTGTCTGCACAGGCGATGGTATTGCCGATATCCACAGGGTCAAGACCTGATACCGCGCATATATCGCCTGCTAAAACGACAGGCACCTGCTTTCGACTTAGGCCGTCAAACAAATGAACCTGCATAACTTTTTGCCGAGTATGTATATTATTAGCGTCAATTACCGTAACATTTTGGCCTTCGCTAATTTGGCCGGCAAAAACCCTGCCGACGGCGATTTTGCCGACGTAATCCGAATATTCAAGACTTGTAACAAGCATTTGCAGCGGAGCATCAGGATTGGCCTTTGGAGGGGGGACATTTTTTATGATGGTCTTGAATACTATCTGCATATTATTGGTTTTTTTATCGGGGTCGGTAGATGCCCAGCCCTGCCTTGCGGATGCGTAAATAACGGGAAAATCAAGGGCATCATCGTTAGCACCGAGCTGAACAAGCAAATCAAATATCTCGTTGACAACTTCGTGCGGCCGGCTGTTTTCACGGTCTATCTTGTTGACTACTACAATAGGTTTTAATTTATTCTCAAGTGCCTTGGTCAAAACAAATCTTGTCTGCGGCATAGGCCCTTCAAAAGCATCGACTAAAAGCAGGACGCCATCGGCCATTTTCAGGACGCGCTCGACTTCGCCGCCGAAATCAGCATGGCCGGGTGTATCGATTATGTTAATTTTATATTCTACGCCTTTGCTGTTGGTGTAGTAAATTGCGCAATTTTTGCTCAGGATTGTTATGCCCCGCTCGCGCTCGATAGGATTCGAGTCCATAATCAAGTCGTGCTCGCTGCCGGCCAGCTTGTCAAGCTCCTCTGTCCGGAACATTCCGGACTGATACAGGAGCCTGTCCACCAGCGTCGTCTTGCCGTGGTCAACGTGGGCGATTATCGCTACATTACGAATATAATTTGAATACATAAAAACTCTCAAAATTTATCCGCCTGCGGCGGAAGATTAGTCAATAATCAGGATGTGTTTTAATCCCTTTTATGAAAACAGGTTATTTTATACCATTGGTTGGCATAAGTCAATCTGATTTTTAATCCAGATAATTATAATCGAAACGACATATTCTATTTCAGATTGGCTTAAAGGTTTATGCAAAGTTATTTTGTGCCATTTGGCAAGGCCGCTTCGGCAGCAGGTTGCAGTCGCGTGCTGGGCGATAAAAACAGGATGCCTCCTCATCGGCGTTTGTTTTCCGTCATTTTTTGGCTCCGCAGGAGCCAGACGCACGGTAATAAAATCTCTGGCGTGCTGCTCAATAATCGCCATTCCCCTTTTGTTAATATATTCTATATCAGCAGGTTTAAGTTTAAAACCGTTCCTGAATTTCGACTTTGAAAGTCCCTCAAAAAGCTCTTCTAAATCCCTCATTATTTTACCAGCATAACTTTGGCTAATTCCTCGCTTTTCTGTCTGCCAAACAAAAGTTCAACTAATTTTAATGAAAATTCCAAAGCCGTTCCCGGCCCTTGTGAAGTAATGCAATTTCCATCAACAACAACCCTTTGATTTATCGCCTGTTTATTAGATAGTTTGTCGGCCAGAGCCGGAAAACAGGTCGCCTTTTTATCCGTCAATAAGCCGTGATGTTCAAGCACGACTGCCGGCGATGCGCAAATAGCAGCATAAAATCTGGGTGAATCTTTTTGTTTTTTAAGCATCTCAACAAGTTCTTTGCTATCGCGAAGATTTTCGGCGCCTTTCGTTCCGCCCGGCAGAATAATTATGTCATAACTATTGTTAATACAATCACTTATCAAGCAATCAGCGACAATTTTAACTTTTCTGGCGGTCGTTATCCCAAGCTTGGCGACAGAAGCAACCGTCAAATTCGCCCCTGCACGTCTTAGACAATCGATTATTGCTATTGCTTCTAATTCCTCAGTCCCATCGGCTACTGCGACAAGAACTCTTTTGCTCATAAATTTTCCCTTACAAATTAACACAATTCTAATATAATTCTAACAATTAGCTAACAAAGACTGTATATTATTAAACAATAAATACTTAAAAGAACAATAGTCATTTATGCCAAAAGAAAATATTTTAATTGTGGATGATGAGGAAGATGTCCTTGAGCTGCTGCGGTTCAATCTTGAAAAGAACGGCTACAAAATTGATGCCGCGGTTTCCGGCGAAGAAGCTCTCACAAAGGCGCGGGGCAAACTGCCTGATTTGATTATTTTAGACCTTATGCTGCCCGGCATTGACGGTCTTGAAGTCTGCAAAAGGCTCAAAGGCGATACCAAAACAGTAAACATTCCCGTAATAATGCTCACAGCCAAAAGCGAGGAAGCTGATATCATAACGGGTTTGGAATTAGGAGCTCAGGACTACATCACCAAGCCATTCAGTCCAAAAGTCCTGGTTGCCAGAGTCAGGAGGATTCTGCAGAGAAATATTGCTCGTAATTTGGAAAAAGCACCTGTCAAAATCCACGAATTAATTATAGACCCGGCACGCCGTGAAGTCCTGATTAAAAACAAGCCTGTGGAGCTTACTTTTACAGAGTTTAATATTCTCTATACGTTGGCCAAAAGGCCGGGGCTGGTTTTCACGCGGTATCAAATTGTCGATTCTATTCGCGGCGAAGATTACCTTGTTACCGACCGGGCGGTAGATGTCCAGATTGTATCGCTGCGTAAAAAGCTCGGCCCAACCGGCAAATATATAGAAACTGTCAGAGGCGTGGGATATCGCTTTAGAGACTAAGCAATGGGTAAAAAAAGATTAATCTGGCATCTTTATCCCGTCTTTTTGATTATTATCGTTGCCGTGCTTTTGGCTGCCGTATTATATACATCGCATTTTTTCCGCATATTCTACTACAATCAGATCGCAAACGACCTCAATATACGGGCGCGGATTATTAAGTATCAAATTGAGCCGATGATAAAATCCGGCAGCTTTTCCGAAATTGAGATGGTTTGTAAATCTCTTGGCGCAGCGGGCGCATCGCGTATCACAATTATTTTGCCCGATGGTCGGGTAATCGGCGATTCCGATAAAAACCCGGCAATAATGGAAAACCACAGCGACAGGGCCGAATTCAAAACAGCACTCAAAGGCGATTTGGGCAAATCAGTCCGGTTCAGCGATACGCTGGGCAAAAAAATGATGTATCTGGCGATTCCTATAAGACAGGACAATAAAACCCTTGCCGTAGTCAGAACCTCCGTGCCTGTAACCATAATAGATAATGAATTGACGAATCTTCATAAAAAAATTCTGTGGACAGGGATAGTCATAGCGGTCTGTTCCGCCGCGGCAAGCTGGGTTGTTTCCAAAAGATTAACTCGTCCAATAGAGCAAATGACAGAAACTGCCCAGAATTTCGCTTCAGGCGATTTTGAGCACAGGTTGGCTATTCCGGATACGACTGAACTGGCGGAACTTGCATATACACTGAACGAAATGGCTCAGCAACTGGCCGGCAGAATCGAGACAATAACAAGGGACAAAAACGAAACGCAGGCAATTCTTTCAAGTATGATTGAAGGAGTTCTGGCTGTTGACTATGAAGGGCATATTGTCAGCATCAATAATGCGGCTGCCGAGCTGCTCAAAATCAACAAAACAGATGCGCACGGAAAAAATATTGAAGAGATTGTTCGAAATCCGCAATTTATCGAATTTGTTAAAAATACTCTTACTGAAAAACAGCCCGCAGAAGCCGATATTTCCCTGACAAACAACGGCGGTCATTTTCTGCGTCTGCACGGGACTGCTCTAACTGACAGTAAAGAACAAAAAACGGGGGCTGTAATTGTTCTGCATGATATCACGAGAATCCGCCAACTCGAAGAAATCAGAAGTGATTTCGTTGCAAACGTTTCACACGAGCTTAAGACTCCCATCACATCAATCAAGGGATTTGTAGAAACGCTGCTTGAGGGAGTAGTAAAAGACCCTGTTCAGGTTCGCCGTTTCCTGAATATTATCGCAAAACATTCCGAAAGGCTCGATGCCATAATAAACGATCTTTTGGCTCTCTCACGGCTCGAAGAAGACGATGAGAAAAGAAAATTATCCTTCGAAGAACACCATTTAAAGCCTGTCCTTGCCTCTGCCATTGAACTGTCGAAAGTCAAAGCGGAGCAAAAAAGTATAACTGTCGAGCTTGTCTGCAGTGAAGAAATAACAGCAAAGATAAATTCCGCACTGGTAGAACAAGCCGTCATCAATCTTATAGACAACGCCGTTAAATACAGCCCGGAAAACAGCACCGTAATAGTAAATGCCCAAAAAACGCCGAATGATATTGTCATTAAGGTTATCGATCAGGGCTGTGGAATAGAAAGGCAGCATCTTCCGCGCATATTCGAGAGATTTTACGTTGTTGACAAGGCCCGCAGCAGGAAACTGGGCGGAACAGGATTGGGGCTTGCAATCGTAAAACACATATCAAACGTCCACGGCGGAAATGTTACGGTTGAAAGCTCGCCCGGCAGCGGCAGCAGCTTTACAATTCATCTGCCCGCCTCGCCCGACTCACGTCCGGCGAGTCGAGGCGGGCCAACCGCCTGAAAATATCCGAATTTATTCAAATTTTAACATCATTCTAATACATTTCTAAACACGTTCATTTACCATACCTCCTCAAAAGCTCGGAAATTTTGCCTTCTTTCAAAACCGGCTGTGAAGCAATGCCGGGTCGTAAAAACAGGAAAACCAATTTTTTGGAGGTTTAAATCAAATGGACGCTCGTTTAAGAAAAGGACTGAAAAAAATGCATCGTAAGGCGTTTACTCTTGTTGAGCTGCTTGTGGTTATTTCTATTATTGCAATGCTGCTGGGTATATTAATGCCCAGCCTGAACAAAGCAAAAAAATCGGCTCAGGCTGTAACTTGTGGAGCCAATAAGAAAGGTCTGGGCCTGGGTATGCTCGCCTATACGGCAGAATTTTATTATTTCCCCGCATCTTATCTCTATCCTTCAAACGATAAAGGCGGCTACAGCATTGAACATCAGGACCCAGCCCATCCTTATGGTTATCTTCATTGGTCGTGGTATTTGTTTAATTCAGGTAAATGCAAGGCCGAGGCTTTTAGCTGTCCATCTATGACAAGAGGCGGAGCCCCACGGACTAATCCAGGCTCTAAACAAGAGGATTGGGAAAACAACCAACTGGACCAGAACGGTCAGGGTCAGCCGAATAATCTTACTGATAAACAGGCGCCGCGGATATCAGTTACCGCAAATGCTGCAATTATTCCACGCAATAAGTTTACTCCCGACCTTTCCGGCGGTCAAAGAGTAAATCGATTTGTTCGTGCCGACGAAATCAGGAATCCAAGTTCGCTTATCCTTGCAACGGAATTTAACAGCAATTGGACTGCTATCGGCGTTCAGCAAGGCGGTGGTTTTCTAAGCAAGAGCCATCGACCGGTTCTGGCGTTCTCGCATATCGGCACCGGATATATAGGTAATGCCGTTTATGAACCGCCGCTCAATACACCTGGTTATGTCTACGGCGATTCTTCGGCACGCTTATACGGCATAAGACCGCTCGTTGAAGTCGAAAACAACTCCGACCTTCTCGATGGCGGTTGCGGCCACCCCATTAACGCTGTGGGAAGGCATCACGCAGGGCCAGGACAAACAAAAGAATACGGCGGCTGTGCCAATTTCGTGTATTGCGATGGACACGTCGCAAGGAAAACCATTCTCGAAACAATGCAAAAACGCGAATGGGGCAATAAGTTCTACAGCATAACAGGAAGCAATGAAGTCCTAAAATAATACAGCCGGCTGAAGATAATAACGTCAACAAATATATTGGATGCGTTATCCAATAAAGATAATACCTGTGACGGTTACAAAGTATTGTTAGTTTAATAAATAATAATGGAATTATCGCAAAGGAGGTAAGAAAGTAAAATGAAGATGTTTCTGAAAAAATCTGGTTTTGTGATATTTTTGATGACGGTCGCTGTTTTGGCGAGCGATCTTTTCGCTTCCATTCAGCAACCCCCTGTGCATCAGGTGAACATCAGCGGTGCAACGCTGTTTGTGGATTTCTTCCGTGCCCCGGCTTCAACGAATGATTATATTGATGTCGATAACGATGGAAACTATGGTTACAATCCTTACACACCCCCTTATGTTGATCAGCTCGCAACAACTTACACGACTTCTGGATGGTCAACTTATTGGGCGGTGTTATATCGAGGCGTCGGCTCAGGAAACGGACTATCCGACCTCGTAACCTGGCATAGTGCAGACCCTTGTCAGTTTACCGATTTGACGGTTCCATCGGAGCGCGGTGTAGTTAACCGCGTTGATTGGGCGGTTACAGGCGTTCTTAACGGAAATGCAGACCCCTGCCTGCCGGGTGGCTGCCCTGTTGACCCCTGTAATATTGATATTGCTGTAATGGATGTTCCGACAAACTGGTTCGTATATGCAGGTTCTGCGACTGATGCTCAATGGAACAAAAAGCCGCAGCAGGCTGGTTATGGCCGCAATCCCCAAAAGTCCTGGACAGGGGCACAGTCAAATCAATTAAAAAGTCTCGGTAATCTTAATACCAATGTCTCTTCACCGGATGCCAATACCGTATTTGACTCAGAAATAGCATGGGTTCCCATTTCGATTATTGCCAATCAGGGAGTTGGAATTCCTGATGGAAACATCTCGGCAGATGAGTTGAAACATTTATTCGTGACAGGTCGTATGCCTAACGGCGAAAACCTCGCAGCGGCAACACGTGATAGCGGTTCCGGCACTCGTAATGGGGCAATGAATACGCTGGGAGTTGACCCAAGCTTTGGAAGAGGCGACAATGTTGGCGCCAAATTTGATGCTGAAGATGATGCCGTTGCAACAACAAAACTCAGCAAAAACCATCGAATCAATAATTGCGGCGGTTCCGGCATAATGGAAAATGCCATCCAATATAGGCGTCTTGGTATTGGTTATACCGGCCTTTGCGGCGCAAGCCGTTCAAATGAGGATGCCAGAGGCGGCAAATATGAAATTTGCAGCGTCAAAAACGTCGGCGGAACGGTATATGTCCGCGCAACTCTTGATAACATTCTCGACAACAACGACCCCAATACCGGCTGGCGAATCGGCGGCAATGAAACATTTGTAACTGTCGGAAGTCCTGACCCTTGCGCAACCTATACAATGTCAAATCCTTACGCCGCTGCCTACATTAACAATATAACTGCCAGTATCCGGGATTTCGTCAACTCTCCGGGTCTTAACGCAAATTATAATATGCCCGGCGAGTATATGGCCTTTAATTATTTCCTTACGTCGGCTATTGACGCTCTGCCGGACAAGCTTAACCCGACTTCTTTTGTTCCTAATGTCAATCTTAATCAGAGTCTGCAGAATTTTATCAGAAATAGCCCGCACGAACTTAGCGTTACACCGATTCCCGCTTTCGGTTCTGTTAAACCGTCCGGTATGACACCGGTCAGAGCGGCTCTTACCGGCGGGGACAGATACAGCGATGGCAGCACAACAGGTTCATATACCGATAGCGGCGGCAATGTCGTTAATAGTGGTGTCGAGCTTTCAGAGCGAAATAAAATTATGGGCGATTTTAATTATGCAGGCACGGAGAAGCACAAACGCAATATGAACGATATAGCCAAGCTGGTCCAAGCTGTTAAGAATCCGCGTGCTTTTGAACAAAATGTCGATAATGGCGGCTATAAAGGCGGACAGGTCGGCGATTATGTCATTCCGGAAGTCATCGGCGACTTCGACGGCGACGGCAATTTCATTGCCAAAGACGTAAGATATTTCGCAGATGGTCTGGCGATTGACCCCGCTACTGGAAAGCTCAATCGCAGCGCTGGTTTTGCTAAAGTTGACCAGGCGGATGCGACCACCGGCGGCAATGGAAATTACTTCGGCACTACTCTTGCAACAGGCAGAGCTTATGAGCCGAATTCAGGCTGGTCAAAGGCAGACATTGCCGGCGATGTTAATGCAACACCCGGCGCAAATCCAACGGCTGACGGGGTTATCAATGCAAAGGACATCGACTATATATACAAAGTGCTGCGAGGCGGCTTAAAGGCCGAGGCTCTCGGCCAGACACCTTCAATCAATCCGAATGTCCGTTCAAATGTTCTGAACTGGAATAACCTCGATGATGCTGCCTGGATGGACCTTAGCTGCGATATGAATGGCGATTTGGTTGTTGACAGCGAGGATGTCGATATAGTCGTGCAGAATATTCTCGGCACTAACTATGGCGATGTCAATCTCGACGGCAAAGTTGATGCCAATGACAGGAATATTATACTTGCCAATATGGGTTCAGGCTACGGCAAAGGCTGGGCTCAAGGCGATATTAACGGTGACGGCTATGTTACTGCTGACGACCTCAGTATGTATCACTCAGCTCTTTTATCTCAATTCGCGGAATATTGGCTCCAGACCTGCTCGGCGCCATCGTGGTGCGGAGGTATGGATTATGACCACAGCGGCAGAGTTGATTTTGTCGATTTCGCAACATTATCGCAAAACTGGTAATCAAATAATGTAAGCGTCCAGTTGAGCGAGGAAGAAGGCGTGCAGGTGCATTCATAAAAATGCACCTGCCTTTTTTTGCACTGATAATATCACCTTTAACGGTTTTATTAATCAAATCTAATTAAAATATAACCTCAAACTAACACAATTCTAACAATTATTCTTAATATGTTCTAAACATAACTTTAATAAATGACATTAGAGTTAATACTGGACGCTTTTTTTTATATGGAGGTGGTTAATGAAAAAAGGATTGATCTGTGTATTGTTACCGTGCGTTGCAGTGGTATGTTTCTGTCAAACTTTAAAGGCTTCCCCGTCTCTATCCGACGCCAATGAACCTAAATTTGACCTTAAACATCCAACCGACTGGCTCGAGCTTGGTGGAGATTTTCGTTTCCGGTATATTTATGATAATAACCGCAAACTCGACAATAAAGCCCTTGGGCACGACAGGAGCCAGTTGCGGCTCCGCGCGAGGGTGCAAGCAAAGATAAAATTAACCGACGACCTTGACTTTAATATCCGGCTTATGACAGAGCCGCGATATTATATCGAAGCTGCGGCCGAGCTGCACAAGTGGTCGTATAACGAGGCGCTGTTCGATAAGTTCAACCTGACCTGGCGAAATGCCTTCGATTTGCCGCTGACGATAGTCGCCGGCAGGCAGGATATAATCCTCGGCAGCGGCTGGCTTGTTTGTGACGGCACACCGCTGGACGGCAGCAGAACCGGTTACTTCGACGCTTTACGATTTACATATAATTTTGACCCAAACATTACTGCGGACATTATATTGATTGACAATCACGCTGACACTGCCAAATGGCTCCATCCATTTAACGACAGGGATATCGACATTTCAGAACAGGACGAGCAGGGCGCTATAATTTATCTGGCGCAAAAGACAGGAAAAGACAGCGGCAGGGATTTATATTTCATTTACAAACACGATACCCATCGAGTCATAAGCAGCGGTTCGGAAGGTGAAATTTATACCATCGGCACAAGATTCTATGGCAGATTGAACGACCGCTGGCAATACAGTATGGAATTTGCGCCTCAGTTCGGACACAAAAACGGCAAAGACCTCGGCGCCTTCGGAACAAACGACCAGTTGATTTACAATTTCAACGATGAAAAAGAAAGCAAACTCACTTTCGGCTACGAATATCTTTCCGGAAACAAAGACCCCGATAAGTATTTCGACAAAGGCTGGGGGCGATTAGATACCTGGAGTTCGTTGTATCAGGGCAATATTGATACGATTGACGGCAGAGCGTATGAAAGCTCCAACCTGCACAGGCCTTATCTCGAATTTTCAAGAAAACTAACAGAAAAGACTGAACTGCTTTGCGGTTATCATCTGCTTTTCGCTGATGATAACTTAAATAAAACAGGTGGCACCACAGGTCTCAGCAAGAGCGGCCATTTCCGCGGACAGCTTGCCAAGCTGATGCTTAAATATAAGGTCAGTAAAAATTTAGAGCACAGATTCGAAGGGGAATTTTTCTTCCCCGGCAATTATTATAACGATGACAAAAACGATACTGCTGTCTTTTTTAGATACACCCTTGTATTTACCTGGTAGGAAGAGTTTAACAAAATATTAATACTTCCTTAACAAAATTATAACAATAGGAACTTACAGTATAATAAATTTAATAAGGAGACCAAAAATGAGAAAGTTAGTTGTATGCGGACTGGTAATACTGGCTCTGGTTTTGACAACGGCGTTGAAAGCGGCTGATAAAGCACTGCAAATTGAAGGGTCAACAACAGTTGGCCCAATATGCGATGCGTTCACTGAGGCTTTTAACAAGACTTATCCCGACATTAAAATCACAGTGACCAAAAATGGAAGCGGTAACGGCGCAGCGGCCCTTATTGACAAACGCTGCGACATCGCAATGATGAGCCGGTTTATGAAGCTCGAAGAATTTACCGCAGCCGTAGATAAAGGCGTTATGCCGGTTGCCCACACGATAGCGCTGGACGGTGTTTGTATGATTGTTCATCCTTCCAATCCGGTTACAGAACTGAGCATCCAGCAAATCCACGATATATATATCGGCAAAATAAAAAACTGGAAAGAGCTGGGCGGCCCTGATATGCCGATTGTCGCAATCAGCCGGGACACTTCTTCGGGAACTTATGAAACGTTCGACAATTTCGTGATGAAAAAGGTCAAAATGGATGCCGGCATCGAATATGTCAGCTCCAATCCGCAGGTCCACGCCCGCGTTAAAACCACACCCGGGGCAATCGGATATGTGGGAATAGGATTCCTTGACGCGGAAGTGAAAGGTCTGAAAGTAAATGGTATTATGCCGTCCAAAGAAACTATTACCAATGGCACATATTCATTATCAAGACCGTTATTCCTGTTCACAAACGGTTTCCCGGAACTCGGCTCGCTGAGCTATAATTTCTGCACATTCTACCTCAGCGAAAAGGGTCAGGAAATTATCAATGCCAAAGGATTCGTCCCTGTAACTCACTACTAATAGCCGTAATAAATGAATTATAGTAAAATAAACCAGGTTTTTTTGCCAACGGCTGATTTCAAACATCAGCCGTTGGTTCTTAATTACAGACAAGGATTGGGCAACTTTCTAAGTCTTCATATCGGACGGACAATCCTTTTTCTTATAACCTGCATATCTGTTTTATCGGTTCTTTTGATTTTCTTTTTTATCGTCAGGGAATCGCTCCCTTTTCTTCAAAAGTTCAGGTTGACCGAGTTTCTGACAAACACAGGCTGGTATCCGCAGGCTGAAAAACCGCAGTTTGGCGCATTAGCCTTAATAGTCGGTTCATTTTATGTAACTATTACTGCCCTGCTTTTTTCCGTGCCGACGGGACTTCTTGCTGCCGTGTTTCTCAGCGATATTGTTTCCTTTAAGGTGCAAACCATTGTAAAGCCGGTAATAGAGCTTCTTGCCGCGATACCATCCGTGGCTTATGGTTTTTTTGCCGTTATGGTTCTGGCGCCGTGGATGCAGAGAAAATTAGGATTTACCACGGGAGTAAACGCCCTGAATGCCTCATTTGTGCTGGCGGTAATGGCGCTTCCCACGATAGTAAGCGTCGCACAGGATTCAATATCCGCTGTCGGCAGAGAGCTGAGAGAGGCTTCTTACGGCCTCGGCGCAACGCGAATGGAAACGATTTTTAAAGTGGTTATTCCCGCCGCACACAGCGGCATTATCGCCGCAATCATACTTGGAATGATGAGGGCCGTAGGTGAGACTATGGTTGTTTGGATGGCTTCAGGCAATGCCACCCGTATCCCTCATCCGTGGTGGGATTTGTCCGGGTCAATTCGCACGATGACGGCTACGATTGCAGGCGATATGGGCGAAACGGCGAAAGGCTGTGACCATTACAGGGCGCTTTTTGCAATCGGGCTGCTTTTGCTGGTTATGACTTTATGCCTGAACGTGCTTAGTGAATATTTTCTGGCAGGGGCTGTAAAAAAAACAGGAACGTCTAAATGAAAGTTATTGCACGTTCCATTTTGGATAATATATTCACCGCCTTAACCTGGGCGGTGGTGTTCATCATTGTAATTTTACTGCTGCTGATACTTGGACCGATACTATCGAGGGGGACAAACGCGGTTGTATTCAGGGATACTATCGAATTTCGCAAAATGCAGATGTCTCTGTTTAACCGCGGCACTGAAGCGAAGCTAACCGCGGAAATAAGCGAAATCGCTCCTGTGCGGCAAAAGGCATATGACGCTATAGACAAATTTAAAAGCGGCATTGACACCGAATCTCTTACAGAGCAGGTCAGAAAAATATACCGCGATTGCGGGCAGGAACTTAGTTATAAAGAATTAACGCCGCAGCAATATACCGAGATACGTTCATCGCTAAAAGAAATTCGCGACAGGCTCCAGACCGCTTTCGCCAGCACTGACAAAGCCAAAATCGCCGAATGTATCGGCTTTGTAATGGGATATGCCGATGACGAAAGATTTAAAGGCACCTCTGCCGGGGATTTTTTCAGGATAGCCGGGGATTTTCAAAAGTCGGCGGAAAAAATCGATTTGGCCAAACATCGCCAGTATATCGCTGCCGCTGACGAGATGGAAGATTTGCTGACTCTGCTTTTGGGGCCGCCTCCCGGAAAATCTTTGCCCGCTACCGCTATGAACCAATTCGGCGCAACACGCTGGGATTTGGCGGAAAAACTTATGGATAATCTTCTCTGGAAAGAGCAGTGGGTTCCACAACAAGAGGGAAAGTTTCTTGTAAAAATCAGGACAGAACGCGCAAAGGAATTTGCCGGCACCGAAATTGAACCGCTCTTTGATTATATAAAAAATAATCTCGAAAAAATGCTTAAACCAAAATGGCAATTTTACTGGCAGTATTTTATCGATGACAGCACGCCCGGCCATTACTTCGGCGGCGTTGGGCCGGAGATTCTCGGAACGCTGCTGCTGACCCTTTTGAGTATGCTTTTCGTTATACCGTTTGGAATTGTCTCAGCCGCGTATTTGGCTGAATGTGCTTCTGATAACCTCGTAATCAAAATAATTCGGATGTGCATAAATTCTCTGGCGGGAGTGCCGAGCATTATTTTCGGATTGTTCGGCTTGGCGTTTTTTGTGCTGTTTCTTCTGCCGGCTTTTGGTTTTGTCTCCAAACCCTGCATTCTCACCGCCTCTCTGACATTGAGCATATTGACCCTTCCTGTGATGATTCGCGCAAGCGAAGAGGCGATAAAAGCTGTGCCGTTTACTTACAAGGAAGCCTCGCTTGCTTTGGGGGCAAGTAAATTTAAAACCTTTATGTCTGTAACACTGCCTGCCGCGATGCCCGGCATCCTTACAGGCATAATATTGAGTCTCAGCCGTGTGGCCGGCGAAACCGCCCCGATTCTTTTTACAGGCGCAGTTGCACTTGGGCCGCTTCCATCGTCGATTTTTCATACTACCAGGACTCTTTCTTACGGCAGCTACGATATGGCAGTCGGCGACCGTCTTGCCGCGATGGTCCCGCATAATCAATATGGAATGGTCGCAACTCTTGTCCTATTAGTCCTTTGTCTGAATACCTCGGCGATTATTTTGCGTTCTCGACTCTTCAAAAAACTTCACGGACATTAAAAATGCAGGACTTGATTCAGGAAATGAATAAAACGGACAACAAACAAACGATTAAAATCTCAGGGATAAAAAACCTGTCGAAACCAGCTTCTTCTATTGACGAGACATCGCCTGTAGCTATCGTCGCGGAGAATTTTAGTTTTTATTATGGCGACAGGATAGGCGTAAAAGATATAAATATGAATATATATCCCTGCTGCGTAACTGCCGTAATCGGGCCCAGCGGCTGCGGCAAAAGCACGTTCCTGCGAAGCATTAACAGGATGAACGACCTCATTCCTCATACCCGCAGTGAAGGCCGGTTAATGGTATATAATCAGGATATTTACGACAAAAAAGTCAATCTCATCAATCTTCGCCAGCATATAGGAATGGTTTTTCAAAAGCCGAACCCTTTTCCCAAAAGCATTTTCGATAATGTCGCGTATGGCCCGGGATTACAGGGCGTAAGAAAACATTCCGAGCTTGAAAACATTGTCGAAGGAAGTCTTAAATCCGCCGCTCTTTGGGAAGAGGTTAAAGACGACCTTAAAAAGTCGGCCCTTGCCTTGTCCGGCGGCCAGCAGCAGCGACTTTGCATCGCCCGCGCCCTGGCGACACAGCCCAGTATAATACTGATGGACGAACCCTGTTCCGCGCTTGACCCGCTGGCCACGGGTAAAATAGAAGACCTCATTGTCCAGCTTCAAAAATCTTATACAATCGTTATAGTTACTCATAATATGCAGCAGGCCGCTCGCGTCAGCGACAGGACTGCGTTTTTCTGTCTCGGCGAATTGATAGAATATGATTTGACTTCAAAAATATTCAGCAACCCGTCCAATAAACAAACAGAAGATTACATTACAGGGAGATTCGGTTAATATGCCAAAACATTTGCAGAGAGAAATAGAAAATTTAAAAAAGAGCATACTTAATTTAAGCGCTCAGGTTGAGTCTGCCGTTCATGAAGCCGCCATCGCCATAGAGCAAAGGGACAGCGTTCTGGCTCAAAAAGTAATAGACAATGACATAGTGATAGACCGGCAGGAAGTTGAGGTTGAGGAGGAATGTCTCAAGACCCTTGCTTTGCATCAGCCGGTCGCCATAGACCTGCGATTTATTATCGCTATACTGAAAATCAATAATGACCTTGAGCGAATCGGCGATTTGGCAGTTAATATAGCCCAGCGGGCAGTCTTTCTGGCAACACAGCCGAAACCCGACATATCTTTCGATTTTTCCGGTATGGCAGATGTGGCGCAGTCAATGTTGAAAAAAAGCATCGACGCTCTTGTTAATCTGGACATCGCCCTTGCGCAGGAAGTCCGCGGCAGTGATGATACAATCGATGTTATGAATCGCGAAATGTATCAAAAAGTGCAGAAATCAATCCTTGCTCATCCTCAGCAAATAGCGCCTCTGATTCAATTGCTGTCTGTTTCCCGCCATTTGGAGCGGATAGCCGACCACGCTACGAATATAGCCGAGGATGTGATTTATATGGTTGAAGGCCGGATTGTCCGGCACAAAATGAAAGATTATAAATAAAAAAATAACATTCTCAAAATATCTTTTTAACATTTCCCGCCTAAAATCCTCCTGTAATCTGAAATTTCAAATTTGAAATCTCATAAAGGGAGGTCAAAATGAATCAGAAAAAAGTATTTATGTTTGAACAGTTACTTCAGTATTGTGAGGGGCAGCCCGCGTCGATAAGCAAACTTCTCGGACTTGATTACAACCCAATGGATTTCGGTTTCGATGAGCAGGAAATGGTGCGTCTGCTTTATGAAAAATATGCCGGAACGTGGTGGGAAGTTACCCTTGACGACCTTTCGGATGTTGCAGGGGAAAACCTGCCGGCGTGCGTTTATCTTGCCGATTCGATACAGGATGCCCTGCGGCTCAGACCGCAAACCAGCGAATCTTACTGGCAAAACGCATTACACTACTTCGACGAAATGATTTTCAATATGTGTGATATTGAAGAGGAATGCGTTTAATTTACGAAAAATAGCATTATTTTTCCTAAACTTACCGACTCTTTCCGAATCGATTTTGCCATATCACAAAATTCGGAATTTAAGCCTCATTTAAGTCATTTTTTTATTGATTGTCCCCAAAAAAACTTTAGAATAACGCGGGATTATTAGACTATTATTAGGGGACTGTTAATATATATCCTTAAAGGGAAAGGAATTATAAATGAAGAAGAAATTGTATTCAATCCTGACCGTTTTGCTGCTTGTAACATTAGTCTCAGCAGCGAGTAATAAGAATTTTGTCCAGATTAAAGGCTCGGACACTATGGTAAATCTCGGCCAGGCCTGGGCTGAAAAATATATGGAACAAAACTCTCAGGATTTCATCTCTGTAACCGGCGGCGGCTCCGGCACAGGACTATCCGCACTTATCAGCGGCACCTGCGATATCGCGATGAGCTCAAGAAATATCAAAAACAAGGAAATTGACCTGGCAAAACAGAAGGGAATTGACCCTTGTGAAATAAAAGTCGCTCTCGATGGTCTTGCGGTAGTCGTCAATCCGAAAAATCCAGTAAGCAAGCTTACTCTCGACCAATTAGCGGACGTTTTTACAGGCAAAATCACAAACTGGAAACAATTAGGCGGACAGGATAGTCAAATCGTTATCCTTTCAAGAGAGGTGAATTCCGGCACCCACGTCTATTTTAAAGAGCACGTTTTAAGAAGAAACGACCCTGCTTCCACCGCCGAGTTTGCGACATCGGCTCTTATGCTGCCTTCTTCACAGGCAATCGCCGATGAAGTAGCAGGCAATCCGGATGCTATTGGTTATTACGGAATGGGTTACATTAGCAATAAACAAAAAGCTTTGTCGATAGCAAAAGACCCCAATTCTGAATTTGAAGTCCCGACAATTGAAAATGTGATAAGCGGAAAATATCCCATTTCGCGCCCGCTGCTGCTTTATACAAATGGCCGGCCGCAGGGACTGGTAAAGAAATTTGTGGATTATGCCCTTTCCAAAGAAGGTCAGGATATTGTCGTAAAAACGGATTTTGTGCCTGTCGTTAAATAAGGGACTATGCGTCCCGTTAGACCTGTTTCAAATTTATACAAATGCTTTAATTAGAAAATAAGGTCTAACAGGATGTAAAAAGCCTAACAGGATGCTAAAAAGGTCTAACGGGATGCGTAAGTTTAAGGAATTTCTGATTGAAAAGCTAATCCTCTTATGCGGATTGGCCTGCATATTTTTTGTCCTTTTGATTTTCCTGTTCCTTTTAAAAGAAGGGTTCGCGTTATTCAAAATTGAAACCCCCGCAAAATTCCTCCTTGGCAGCAAATGGTACCCGATTTCTGAACCGCCGCAGCTCGGCATCCTCCCGCTGATTCTCGGCTCGCTGCTGGTTACGCTTGGCGCAGCGGCAATCTCCGTCCCAATCGGCGTGGCTTGTGCCATTTATATCGCGGAGGTCGCCCCGCTTAAGCTGAAAGAAATTCTCAAAGCCGGAATCGAGCTTCTCGCCGCAATCCCCAGTGTCGTTCTTGGCTTTATCGGTATGGTAACATTAGTGCCGTGGGTCAAAAATATTTTCCATCTTCCAACGGGACTTACCGCACTTTCCGGCTCGATTATGCTCGCCTTTATGGCAATGCCGACGATTGTTTCCATCGCGGAGGACGCCCTTTATTCTGTGCCTAAATCATATAAGGAAGGCGCCTTGGCGCTTGGTGCAACAAATTGGCAGACAATTTGGCGGGTTATGCTCCCTGCAGCATCGAGCGGAATCTTAGCGGCCGTTATGCTCGGCATCGGCAGGGTCATCGGCGAAACAATGGCTGTTATGATGATTACCGGAAACGCCGCTATTATTCCGCACAGTATTTTACAGCCGGTCAGGACCTTGACCGCGACAATCGCTGCGGAAATGGGAGAAGCGGTCGTTGGAAGCGAGCATTATTTCGCGCTATTCGCCATAGGTATTGTCTTATTTATCATAAGTTTCGCTATTAATGTTACCGCCGATATTTTTCTGCACAAAAGAAAATGAAAAACTCCAGAAGAACAGAAAAGATAGCGTTTTTCTTTTTGTTCCTCGCAACGATGCTTATCGTCGTGCCGGTCGGCCTGGTTGTCGTTATTATCATTCAAAAAGGATTCGCCGCGATAAGCTGGCAGTTTTTAACTGATGTTCCTCGGCAGGGAATGCGGGCAGGAGGAATTTTCCCCGCCATTGTTGGAACAATTTATCTTGTTTTAGGCGCAATCATTTTCGCTCTGCCGGTAGGGTTGCTTGCGGCGATTTACCTCAGTGAATACGCCAAAGACAACTATTTAACAAGGATAATCAAGCTTGCGATTGTCAATTTAGCCGGTGTGCCTTCAGTCGTTTACGGCTTATTTGGCCTGGCGATTTTTGTCGTCTTTTTCAAATTCGGCACGTCAATCCTCTCCGGCTCGCTCACTTTAGGAATTATGATTTTGCCTGTTATTATCACTACATCACGCGAGGCTCTCGAAAGTGTTCCTTATTCATTCCGCGAGGCGAGCCTGTCTTTGGGCGCAAGCAAATGGCAGACAATTCGCCACACCGTTTTGCCCAATGCCATTCCCGGAATATTGACCGGAACGATACTGGGATTGGGAAGAGCGGCGGGCGAAACGGCGCCTATTTTATTTACCGTCGCTGCTTTTTATCTGCCTCAGCTTCCCAAGTCCATATTCGACCAGGCTATGGCCCTGCCCTATCATCTTTACGTTATCTCAACTCAGGTGCCTAACGTCGATGAAAAAGTAAGATACGGCACGGCCCTTGTTCTTTTGTTCCTTGTTTTGTTTATGAACCTTATAGCTATCATAATCCGCTATCAATTCAGGAAACAAAAAAAGTGGTAACTACCAAGATAGATATAAAAAATTTAAATATCTGGTTTGGCGATGTCCAGGCATTGAAGAACCTGAATATAAAGATTTACGCCAACGAAATTTTAAGCGTCATCGGCCCTGCCAACAGCGGAAAAACAACGTTTCTAAGAATGCTTAACCGCCTCAACGAGCTTGAGACAAATTTTAAAATGACCGGCCGGGTGGAATTCGATAATAAAGATATTATGAAAATGAATATCGAGCTTTTGCGTAAAAAAATCGGTATGGTTTTCGCCCTGCCGCTGCCGCTGCCGCTGTCTGTCTTCGACAACATCGCTTACGGCCCAAGAATGCACGGAATAAAAAACAAAAAAAAGCTAAACGAGATTGTCCAGCAGGCTCTTCAGAAAGCCTATCTTTGGGATGAAGTAAAAGACAGACTTAAAACCTCGGCATTTAAACTCTCCGGCGGTCAGCAGCAAAGGCTCTGCATCGCAAGAACGCTGGCCGTTGAGCCGGAGGTAATTTTATTCGATGAGCCTTGTTCCGGTCTTGACCCGATATCAACAGCAAAAGTTGAAGATGCGATGGTAAAGTTAAAACAGGATTATGCGATTGTTTTAGTTACCAATAATGTCAAACAGGCCGCCCGCGTAGGCGACAGCACCGCGTTCTTCCTGAGCGGAGAACTAATCGAAGTGGATAAAACAGATAAGATATTTACTACGCCGGCTGACAAACGGACTGACGACTATATCAGAGGAAAATTCGGATAATGCACAGCATACAGGTTGAAAATTTGAATCTTTGGTATGGCGATTTTCAGGCTCTGAAAAACATCAATGCTTCCTTCAGGAAAAACAGAATTACCGCGATAATAGGCCCATCCGGTTGTGGAAAATCAACGCTGCTGCGCACCTTTAACCGGATGAATGATTTGATTGAAGGCATACGGACATCGGGTCAAATTCTGGTTGACGGCGAAAATATCTTCGATAAAAAAACAGACCTGATGGCCTTACGAAAAAAGGTGGGAATGGTTTTCCAGAGGCCCAATCCGTTCCCGCTGTCTATTTATGAAAACATCGCCTTTGGCCTTAAAATTCACAAAGCACCGGGCAAACGCGTGCTGGATGCAATAATAGAGCGAAGTCTGAAACAGGTTGACCTGTGGGACCAATTAAAGGACAAGCTTAATAAATCCGCTTTTACCCTTTCTCTGGAACAGAGACAGAGGCTCTGCATTGCCCGCCTCGCTGCTGTAAAGCCCGAAGTGCTTCTTATGGACGAACCCTGTTCGGCCCTCGACCCGCAGTCAACCGCCAGAATCGAAGAATTAATGCACAAACTCAAGCAGAATTATACTATAATAATCGTAACCCATAATATGCAGCAGGCCGCTCGTGTTTCGGATGAAACCGGTTTTATGCTGCTGGGCGAGCTGGTCGAATTCGGCCGGACAACAGATATATTCACAAATCCGAAAGACAAACGCACCGACGATTACATTACCGGAAAATACGGTTAGGAGTTTATTATGGAAAGACATTTGGACGTAGAATTAAAAGAGCTGCACAAGGATATCCTGAAAATGAGCGGGCTTGTCCGCCAGGCGATTTCCAAATCCATCGAGGCATTGAAAAACCGCGATAAGGTCCAGGCCCAGAACGTCATTAACGATGACAGTCAAATTGATGAGCTGGAGCTGACCATCGACGAGAAATGCATAGATTTAATCGCCTGTTATCAGCCGATGGCGACTGATCTTCGCTTTATCGCTACGGGAATGAAGCTCAATGCCGAGCTTGAGCGCATCGCGGATTTGGCCGTCGATATGGCCCAGCGGGTTCTGGAGATTGCCGACAAACCTATCCTCAAACCCCTTATCGACATTCCGATGCTGTCCGACATAGCGCAAAAAATGGTGCGCGATTCGATAGACTCCTTTGTCAAAAAAGATATTGCTTTGGCAAAACAGGTCGTGGCATCCGACACGCAGGCGGACCAGCTCCGCAACAAAATCTGCGCAGAGCTGCTTAATGATTATATGCTTCGCGACGCCAGCACCGCAAACCGCGCGGTGCCGCTGCTGCTGATAGCCCGTCATCTGGAGCGAATTTGCGACCACGCATCCAATATCGCTGAGGACATTATTTATATGGTTGCCGGCGAAACGATAAAGCACCATCACAACGAGCTGAAATAGCGCAATAGTATATCTTTCTTAAAGGAGTAAGAAAATGCCGAACAGACTTTTCAGACTTCAGGAACGAAGTTCCTCTGTAAAAGCCGAAATAATCGCAGGTGCCACAACTTTTTTGACAATGGCATATATTATCTTTGTTAACCCTGCGATTTTGGCCGAGGCCGGTATGGATAAGCCCGCTCTTATAGCGGTTACCTGCCTCGTAACCGCCATCGCAACAATCGTAACAGGCTTCGTTGCCGATGCCCCGATAGCAATGGCCCCCGGAATGGGACTTAACGCATTTTTTGCATATACGCTTGTAGTTACCCAGAAAATAAACTGGCAGACCGCACTGGGTGTTGTGTTTTTGTCGGGCCTGTTCTTTTTGATTCTTACGCTTATAGGTCTTCGAAAAAAACTTGTTGAAGCAATTCCCCCTTCTCTGATTTCGGCTATATCAGTCGGCATTGGCCTGTTTATCACGTTTATCGGCCTGCAAAACCTCGGCATAGTAATCACCCATCCCCAAACGCTGGTCCAGGCCGCGAATTTGAGTCCAACAATAATGACAGGTCTTGCCGGACTGGCCGTAATGATTTTTCTCGAAATGAAAAAAATCAAAGGTTCGTTGCTGATAGGAATAATTTTCTCTACTGTTCTTGCGCTTATTTTCGGCAAAATAAACAGGCCGCCGTCTTTTATATCTGCTGATATAAGTATCGCCGCCGTCGCGTTAAAACTTGACATCCTCGGCGCCCTCAAATGGAGCCTCTTCGGCAGCATCTTCGCACTGATGTTTATGGATATGTTCGACAGTATCGGCACTCTTGTAGCCTGCTGCAGCGAGGCAAAAATGGCCGACAAAGATGGAAAAATAAAAGAGCTCGACAGGCTTCTCACCATAGATGCAGCAGCTACAATGTTCGGCGCCGTAATGGGAACCTCAACTACAACTTCATATATCGAATCGGCTGCAGGTATCGAAGAAGGCGGCAGAACGGGCCTGACTTCTGTCGTTACTGGAATTTTATTTTTAATCGCAATGCTTTTTGTGCCTGTTGTTGGCATTGTCCCTAAATACGCAACGGCGCCTGCCCTGATAATGGTCGGCCTTTTTATGATTAAGGAAATTAAAAGAATAGATTTCACTAATATGGAAAACGCCTTTCCTGCGTTTATCATAATCATTATGATAGCGCTCAGTTACAGCATCAGCACAGGTCTGGCATTCGGTTTCATTTCGTTTACCCTGCTTAAGATTATCGCAGGAAAAATTACGGATATCAAACCGACAATGTGGTTGATAACCGTCCTATCGGTGCTTTATTTTGTGATTCCGCTGATTAGCTAAAACATATCCTGTTTATCCGCCGCAGACGGATTAGTCGATGTGGATTTCAATTTGGAAGTCCGATATTTTCAGCACGTCGCCGTTTTTTACCTCTGCCTTGTGAATCTCCTCATTATTCAGATATGTTTTATTGGCCGTGTCCAGGTCTTCAACAATCCATTTTCCCTGGGTCGTGGCATAAAGAACCGCGTGCTGCCGTGATACCGCCTTGTCCGGCAGTAAAACCTGGCTGTCTTTCTGCCTGCCGATATATATCGGCCCGCTGGAAAACTCAAATTCGCTTACCAAATCGTCCCCCTTTTTAACTATCAGCCGCATTTTGCCTCCTTGTCCACTTGAAAATTTCGCTTGCCATCTCTTAAAAATGCAGGGATAATATCCTAAAACAAAACAGGAAAATTTACAATGGCTAATCAGTCACTAATCGGCAGATTTTTCAAGCGCATTCATCCCGAATCAATCCCCTGGCCGGCCTCGGTATTCTATAATTCAATAAGTTCATCGGCCATATTCCAGCGGCACTATGAAATGGTCGCTGAAGACATATTGCAGTATTGTAAAGCTGGATGCCTTTTGGACATCGGCACAGGACCAGCCTGGCTGCTGTTAAAAATTCACCAGAAATCGCCACAGTTTCAGCTTGTCGGCATTGATTCTTCGTCCGCAATGGTAACAAAGGCGAAAGAAAATACCGCCAAAGCGGCGTCAATCGAGATTAAGGAAGGCAACGCCTCCAGTATCCCCTGCCCCGATAACAGCTTCGATATAGTCATAAGCACCGCTTCTATTCATCACTGGAAAGAGCCGGCCAAAGGCCTCAATGAAATTTGGCGCATTCTTAAAAACAATGGCTTTGCGATTGTTTACGACCTTGTTAAAGATACGCCTCAATCAGTGCTTGATGACTGCAAACGCCAATTCGGCAGTTTAAAAACTACGCTCTTTTGGCTCCACAGTTTTGAAGAGCCGTTTTACACTCAGGAAAGTTTTAAGGCCCTCGCAGGGCAATCGTTATTTAAGGATTGTCAAACTAAATTTCTTGGTCTTTTGTATTGTCTGATAATGCAAAAAAAACTTTAATTTGAAAGGAACTAAAAATGACTGAGGAGATTATTGGAAAAGTTTCGGACTTTTTTGCGCGTCCGGTTGTTGCGGGCATTGAATTAACAGCTCCTTTGAAAGTCGGCGATAAAATCAAAATTAAAGGTCATACTACCGAGCTTGAAATGATCGTTGCCTCGCTGCAGGTCAACAACGCAAATGTTACAGAGGCCAAAGCAGGCGATTCTATCGGCATAAAAGTTGCCGACCGTGTCCGCAAAGGCGACCACGTTTACAAAATTACCGAATAAGTAAAGATATTGTTACCGGTATGGGTATTTGGTAAGGTCGCGTGTTCGGTTTGGGTAACGTTGCCTAAAACCAATAACGCCTAACAAGACGTTACCGATATTTATCCGCCTCTGGCGGACCGTTACCAATACCGAAATTTAAAAATCTTAAATTTTAAATTTCGTTCAACTGCTCTATTTCTTTCTTTTTTCAACTTTCGCGCAGCGTCGCGGCGAAGCCCTTGGCGAAGACGGATTCACTTTTTACTTTTCCCTTTTTTTGCCTTGCCAACAGGCATTACCCTAAACGACCTTTTTAACTCCTCTTTTATTTTCTTTTGGACTTGTTTCTTCAGACCCGGCAGTATCTTCTTTATTTTCTTTATATTGCCGGAGGGCGTCATTCTAAATGATTTTTCAAGTTCTTCTTTTACTCTGTCGAAAATCCGTGAGCTTATCTTTTCGATGTATTCTGCTATGCTTGTCTTTTTTTGTCTTTTCTGTTTCGCCATTTTTTACTCCTTTAAAATTTATTAATCCTGAATATAAGTTATTATCGCTTCTTAATTGGCAAAATTCAAATCCTTTTTTCTTTGGCAATTGTTTTTTTCATTGAATCACTTTATGGAGGCAACCGGCAAATAACTCGCGAGGATTTTGAGGTTATATAAAGAATACCGTGATGCCGGCAGCACAAAATCCAGAAACCGCATCGTAAAACAATTAGTTCAAATAGGTGTTACTGGGGTCAATACCGTTGGCATCTCCACCGGCGTAAGCGCTCCAGATTTTCGGCTCAGCGGAATATCCTGGGCGATAATAATGATTTTGACAGCCGGCGGGGTGCAATGCATCATAGAAAGGCAGGGTCGGGTTATCTTCGTCCACGCAGCAGGCATAGACGAACGCCTCATACACCGAGATAAGGTTGTTTTTGCTGCGGTCTGCGACGAGAGGATGGTTGATATCCATTCTTGAATACCAGCTCGGTGGACCGGCGGGAATATATGAGCCTGAGCAGAGTCCTGAATGCGTGCACAGCCACCCTATCCAGTTACCTGTCCATTGCCAGCTCGTCAGATAGAAAGCCTCAAAGAATCCGCTGCTGAACTCGGCGCCCTCATCCCACGGATTCGGGTCGGAGCCGTTCATCGGCTCATCATCGTTGTTGTCTCTGCCGTGCGGATAATAATATGCATCAGTGCACGGGTCGGGGGGAAGGTTATTTGCAGAATACATTTCGCTGCCTGTGCGGGTGGAAGTGATTATGATTCTTTTTTTATGAGGAACGCCGTTATGGCCGTTTAAATCAGCTATTATGTTTTCTCCGTAACAGGAGTCATAAGTGATGACCATTTGTTTGCAGTTTATCGCGTCAACTGCCGTATCTAATTCGACACCGGACATCAATGGATTAGACAGGCCGTTCTGGTCGCCGTGCGTTATAATATAAATAAACACGCTGTCGTCGCTGCCGCTTTTACCCGCCACATCGCTGATTGCATTCTGAATATTTGCCTTGGATACAGAGCCGCCGTTGCCATAATAATGAATGCCGTTGTAGTCGTATATGTTCGGAGCCACAAAGTAAATGTGGTCGCTGTCATAATTCAGCGTGCCGGCGACTGTATGATACGCCTGTTCGACAGCCGTAACCATCCAGCTGTCGGTAACTCCGCAGACAAGTATGGCGAACCTTTCAGAGGCATCCAGCCAGTTATTAGCCATTACGGACATATCCTTTGAATCCACGTGATAATCGGCCGGAACGCTGATATCGCAGGCCGAATTCCAGCCGACTCTGCCGGGCTCAGTCAGCCAGCAGGACGCGAAGAGCGCGAAGTCTTTTAAATCAACATCGCCGTCGCCGTCGAAGTCGGCGCTAATCACGCCGAAAGGACAGCCGAATTCATCCACTTTTGAATAAGGGGCCGTCTGCGGACACTGGTCGCACAAGTCGCCCACGCCGTCGTGGTCTGAATCTGTTTGGTCCGGATTAACTACCATCGGACAGTTATCATTATCGTCGACAATGCCGTCTGTGTCGGAATCTTTCGTCTGCGTAATTACAAAGTTGTCCCAATATCCCTGTCCTCGGTTCGTCGAGCCGTCGTAACTGTCTCCTATTCTAAAGGTATTTTCAAAACCCGGACGAATCCAGAACGGACAGGTCATTCTGAATTCATTATCGATATAAACGTCATAACTATTTGTAAGCGGGTGAACTTTAAGTTCTATCCTATACCAGTAATTCGGCTGCAGCGTCTCTATAGGCATCGCCGTTCCCGGCGGCACATAGCAGCTTAAAGTAGTTGCACTGCTGATTGCAAGATAGATTTGGCTGTTGTTAAAGACCTCGAAAAGACTATTGTTCACATTCGGCACTAAAAAATCAAACGACACTTCGTAGTCCTTTGAAATGTCCAGTGCATAAGCAGGCGAAACAGCCGTAGCTCTGTAGTATCCGGTCGAATTGACCTCGATGCTGTAAGGCGGGCTGACAATTTTTTCTTCTGAAACTGAAACCGTTGCATTGCCGGTTGTGGAAATTGTCCAGTTGTTTATATTGCCATATTCGAAATCATCGGAAAAACACGTATTTGCTTTACAAGACAGGGATACCAAGAGTATTACCACAACAGCAGCCTCTAATACTTTCTTAACCATACCTCTCATACCTCAATCATATCAGCAAAACAGGATATCATAAGTCATTGATTCTGTCAAGAGTTAAATAGATGGAATTTGCCGTATTAAACGCTTTTTCCAGTTTTTTGTCTCCTTTTCGCCGTTTGTTTAGCCCCCCACTTTTACCCCATTTTCGCCATATTTAGCCCCTTGATTTATCAAGGGGTGTCACAAACAAAAAAAGGCCCGGCAGTTTTTCTGCCGGGCCTTTCAACTTTTTCTGACAATCCTCAGCGATTAGTTTTTATGCCTGATTAGGGTCTGATTGCTGCCCTTTTCCGCCGCCTCTATGGAATCTATGGCCTCTTGGCGGCTGATTTGCATCGCTTGTGAAATTCTTCATTTTATCTTCTGCTGCCTGCAATTTCTCAATCATCTTATCTAATGCCGCGACTGTTTTGGTAGCGTTTTCGCTTTGTGCTGTTTGGCGAATCTGGTTCAGCTCGTCTATCATTTTTTCTAAACGTGCCTCTCTTTTAGCCATCATTTTCTGCAGGCCCTGCCTGTGTCCCGGCTGGTTTGGCTCTTGTCCTGCAGGCTGATTAGCGTCCTGCCCGAACCACCTGTGTCTGAATTGATGTCCCGAATTTAAGGCAAACGCCGCAGTGCTTACAGAGATAACCGCAGCCGCACACATCAATAATGTTAGTTTCGATTTCATAATTACATCTCCGAAAAAGGTTAATAATTTCAATTTCAACTAATTATAAGACGTCTATCATCGGCTGCTTATTGCATAAATCTTTATTTTTGCTTTTTTATTAGGGTTAAAAACTATCCGAAATGAATTAATTGGATATAATCCCAGAAACAGAGCCTGGAGCGATAACAACAGGAGAACTTAAACGCGACAGGAAAGTATGGTTTAGCCGCCGCCATTCAGGGTGGCGTTATTCTTTCTCAATTTTTATCCGCCTTCGGCGGATTCTTCAAATTTTCAATCCGCGAAGCGTCGCGTCGACTTGTCTCGTCGAAGTTTTAACGAAGACGGAAGCCCTTGGCGAAGACGGATTCAATTTCCTTTGTGTCTTTGAGTCTTTGTGGCTATTAAATTTTCAATTCGCTGTATCGGCCGTTTTTCATTCAATGTTCTCCGTTAGGAGTCCCAAGGACTTGGTGTCTTGGTGCCTTTGTGGCTGGTGGATTTTCACACTTTTTTCCATGGCTTATCCATCTTCTCAGGATACATTTTCTTCTTTATTGCTGTTGCAGCAATTAAAATCACAATTAAAGTAACCACTGCAATAACGGCCCAGGCACCTTTGCCAATCCCTAATAAAATAAACATACGCACCTCATTTCTAAAATCTTAAATTTTAAATACTTGTCCTGTGAGATGCCCGCCCGTTGGCGGAAGCTATCTCATCGGGATTAAATCTTAAATTTTCAATCCGCCTTCAGCGGTCTATTCAACTCAAAATTAAGATTTACCCGCCTCAGGCGGACTGGCGGATTCATTCTTCAATTTTAAATCACTCTAACTTATGCTCTTGTGTTCTTGTGCTCTTTTTTAACTGATATCAAATTTTAAATATTCAATTTTAAATTTTCAATCCGTCTATTAGCCCCTGCAATTCTTTTACCTCATTAATTATCCCAATTTTCTGATACAAATCTCGTGCCTTTATCCAATATTCTTTCGCATTTTTAAAATCACTACGCATCTTGTACAAACCACCTAAATTGTAATAATCTGCTGCAATTCCTGGAAGCCTGCCTATTTTGTTATTTATTTGCAGCGACTTTTTATACATTTTCTCGGCCTCATTCAAATCCCCGCGCATCTGATATATAAGACCGAGATTGCCATACCCATATGCCATTCCTTCAAGTTTGCCAAGTTTTTCATTTATCGCCAAAGCCTTTTTATATATTTCAGCAGCCTTATCTAATTCGCCGCGTTTTTGATAAATTGCGCCAAGATTACTATAACCAATTGCTATTCCTTCAAGGTGTTTAAATTTTTCATTTATCGATAGTGCCGTTTTACACATCTTCTCGGCTTCATCCAAATCTCCACGTTGCCGATAAATAATGCTAAGACTACCGCAAGCTTTTGCTATGCTGTTCAATCGACCAAGTTTTTTTTCTATTTCAAGTACCTTAATATACATTTCCTCTGCTTTATGCAAATCGTTGCGAGTAATATAAAGATTACCTAAGTTGCCATACTGATTTGCCATTCCTTCGAGGCGGTCAAATTTTTCATCTATCAATAATACCTCTTTATACATTTTCTCTGCCTCGTTCAATTCGCCACGTATTAAATAAACATTGCTCAAATTGCCTAAAAGCATCGTCTCGTCTTCCGAGTCTTTTTCTACCATTTTCAATGCACGATGAGATAGATTAATATAACTATCAAATGTGCCTAAGTTAAATAACGGTTTTGTGCATTCATTAATGAATACATCTACAAAAGTATCGTTTCCTTCAGCAGCAAGAACGTGTTCAGATAGTCTTATTGCCGCCAATTCATCCGGCTTAATTTGTTCTTCTTTTGCCTTTTTTAATTTCCCCCTGTAAATTTTCACCGCTTGTTTATGATATTTTTTCTTTTCTTCATCGTTCATTTGTCCGAGTATGTAGTCAGTTAATATCGAATGATAAATCCTTTTTCCTTCTCCTTCCTCTCGCAATAACCCTTTAAGATAATTATCTGCTAATAAATGCTGAATTTGGTAAGAATTTAATCCGCTTACATATTCTATTATTTCATTTGGCACACCTACCTCTAAAATTGCGTATGCCCTGAATAATCTAATTGCTTCTTCACTTCTTTTGCATATCTCCTTCCATTGCATCTCTGCAAATTTTTTCGGCTCCGGCCTTTTGGGCAGTTTTTCTAACTTTACTCCTGCCTTCAATAGTCCCAAAGCCGCCCCAATAGCATAAGGATGCCCGTCATGGCCGGAGATTACCTTTTTTATTTCACTAATCGGATATTTAATATTCGCCGATTCCAATCCTATCAATTCATCAACGCTTAACTCATCAAGCACATCAAGATGTTTTTCTGGAATACGAACCACATTCTTTAACTCGTTGAATACTTCGCTATCAACCAGCATATCTTCATTTCGTTGTGCGAATACAAATTTTATCTTCTCCGGCAATTGCTTAACCACAATTGCCCACGATTGGTCGCTTTTCTCCTGCATATATTTTTCCGGGTCGATTATGAATATTGCCCGCCCGTTTTTCGGCATTTTCTTTGAAATCAAATTTAGTCTTTCGAGAAATTGGTCTCTTGTATTTTTTGCAGGGTCTCTGCGAAGACTATCGATAAGTTCAGCTATTTTATCACCTTTGGGAACAATTGTTTTTAACAATGCCATCCACTGTTTTCTTCTCTCCGGCACATTATCAAAACTCCCGGCTTCTGTGGCCGCTGCCTCAAAAGCATTATCCATCATTAAGGCCATTGTAGAATCGACAGAATCGGTAGGAGTTACTTCGTATCTCACACAGCCGCATTTGAGGTCTGGATGTTCCTGTGCGATTTGTGCCATTTTATTGACAAGGAATGTTTTTCCCATACCTACTTGTCCTATGACTAAAACGGCTTGTCCTTGTGGATTTTCGAGAACTTTCTTGAACTCTTCAAGTTCCTCTTGTCTTCCTACGAATATCTGTTTTCCATTCACGTCCTTACCTCAATTTTAATATCTCCCGCCTTTGGCGGCTCCGCATTCAACGTTGGATGTTCGATTGCTCGATGTTGGAAGTTCACTTTTAAAATTTTTATTCTGCCTCCTGTATTCTGTGTTCTGTATTCTATGTATTACTGATAACCGATAACATTGTCATTCCCGAATGCTGCTCCTTGGGCTTGCTGCAGGGAACGATAACTGAATTCTGAATTAAAATTATATCCTCTTTTTGTCGAAAATACAAAACATTTTGTCCTTTGTAATCTTCTTTCTCTCTTTAATGTTTAATTAGTTTACGTTTTTTGTTTCAGCAAAAGGCGCAGCCTAAAATTCAAAATGGCAAGCCGGCGTCAAGTGTTACTTGTAAGCAGGGCTTGGCTTTTGAATTTAGGGCAATTTTAATTGCCGCTGAAACAGAAACCTCTGTGCCGCTCTGTGCTCTCTGTGGCTTTGTGGTGAGATAGATTCGTGTTCATTCGTGTTTATTCGTGGTTAATTCTTCTTTTTCTTGGTGTCTTAGTGTCTTAGTGTCTTTGTGGCTATAACTCGTTCTTTGTAAAGATGTTACGAAAAACCAAAATTATTATAAAAATATATATTGACTCATTCTTAAAAACGTATTATCATGTTGGACTCAGACAGCGGACGAGTTGTCGCTACGATTGGCGTCTCGACCGCTGTTTTTTGTCCTTAGATATTAAGGCCGAAAGCTTTGTTAAAGTTCTGGGGCGCCTGCCCTGCGTAGCTTTAGCGAAGCAGGGCTCTTTTAAAAGTTAAAACAGTTGTACCACGATGCAGCGAAAGTGTGGCTTTGTCGAAGGTTGACGCAATCTTTGGCGAATGCTTTAAAATTGGTGTGTGGCTTGCAATAGGCAAGTCGCATTTTTTTTCAACACTTTCGATGCGTATATAAGCGAAATGTGTTGAGCCTATTAACAATTCCTGTCCGTTTTGGTTTGAGAAATCAAACTATTATGGACTGAGAATACAGACAAACTTGAAGAGTTTGATCCTGGCTCAGAACGAACGCTGGCGGCGTGGCTAAGACATGCAAGTCGAACGGACTATGCTTTACTGTGTAGTTAGTGGCGAAAGGGTGAGGAATAGGCAGGTAACGTACCTTGGACTCTGGAATAGCGCCGTTAGCCGCAAGGCTAACTACCGAAAGGGGCGATAATACCAGATAATGTTATTTTTCGAATGGAAGATAACCAACGATTCATCGGTCTGAGAGCGGCCTGTTTCCTATCAGCTTGTTGGCGAGGTAATGGCTCACCAAGGCTTTGACGGGTAGCGGGGCTGAGAGGTCGGCCCGCCACATCGGGACTGAGACACTGCCCGGACCTCCACGGAGGGCTGCAGTAACGAATATTGGGCAATGGGCGCAAGCCTGACCCAGCGACGCCGCGTGTAGGATGAAGTTCTTCGGAATGTAAACTACTGTCAGGGCTATGAAAGTCTTCGGATTGATCTAGCCCAAAGGAAGTCATGGCTAACTCTGTGCCAGCAGCCGCGGTAATACAGAGATGGCAAGCGTTGTTCGGAATCACTGGGCTTAAAGCGTGTGTAGGCGGAAAAGTGTGTGTTTTGTGAAATCCCTCGTCTCAAACGAGGAACGGCTTGGCAAACTACTTTTCTTGAGGTAAACAGGGGTGCCTGGAACTCTTGGTGGAGCGGTGAAATGCGTAGATATCAAGAGGAACGCCTGTGGTGAAGACGGGGCACTAGGTTTATTCTGACGCTGAGACACGAAAGCGTGGGGAGCGAACGGGATTAGATACCCCGGTAGTCCACGCTGTAAACGATGCCTACTAGGTGTTGGAAATTCTGACATTTTCAAGACCGTAGCAAAAGTGTTAAGTAGGCCGCCTGGGGAGTACGGTCGCAAGGCTAAAACTCAAAGGAATTGACGGGGGCTCACACAAGCGGTGGAGCATGTGGTTCAATTCGAAGCAACGCGCAGAACCTTACCTGGGTTTGACATG
>Ga0187886_1000344_pt1:0-57500 | contig 58690 bp, 55 predicted proteins | sample June2016WEW_20_1_FD_133001 | JGI IMG/M metagenome (GOLD analysis project Ga0187886, IMG submission 133001) | Peatland microbial communities from SPRUCE experiment site at the Marcell Experimental Forest, Minnesota, USA - June2016WEW_20_150 | ecosystem: Environmental > Terrestrial > Soil... | reverse complement strand
GCGAATCGAGAGGATTTGGCTTTGTGCAGATGCCATCAAAGCAGGAAGCGCAAAAGGCTATCGAGCAGATGAACGGCACTGATTTGATGGGACGAACTATTAACGTTAATGAGGCTCGCCCTAGACCCGACCGTCAGGGCGGCGGCAGAGATAGCGGCAGAGGCAGAGGCGGTCCTGGTTTCGGCGGCGGCGGTGGCAGGCGACGCTATTAAACGTTTCCTCACACAGCGAAATAAATAATAGTAACAACTGGTGGTGAGCTCGGTCCAACCATCGTTTTATACGCCTCCGGTGTATTTACTCTTTTGGTTTGTATTCAATGGTAAGTGCTGTGAGTTGCTCGTTCAATCTCGCAGCACTCTCGGTGGCTGATTTCTCTATGAACTACGAGCCACGAGTATCCAGCATCGAGTATTAAATGGCGTTGGCTGACTACTCACCAATTAACCATTCCTTCGGCTTTGTTCAGGATGGTGAGGACATTCGGCTGAGCTCAGTTGAAGCCCGGAGTTGAATCATTTTTGAATGTTTTCATACAATTTTCGAGTATTTTTGAACACTTTTCAAACAGTCTTGCCCTGAGATTGTTGAAGGGTTCGAACGTTTCTTTCAGAAACTTGCGTATTTATCCCGTTAGAGAAGAGTCTCTAACGGGATTTTATTCTATTCCCCTTTGCCTAAACTTCACAAAGTAACGCCACAACCCCCATTTTTCGCCCAAAAACCAACATCTACCTCCAAATCACAGAAAAAGTAACTCCAAAAATTGTATCTGGATAAAATACCAGGCGCTAACGACTAATTTTACTTTTTCCACTCTTCCCAGCCGGTATTACCTCCTTCGTCAAAAGTTTTAAATTTATCTTCGGTGCAGTTATAAAAATATCTCGTAATACAGTGGGCGCAAGCGCTTGCCAATCTTTTGTCGGCTGTTTCCTGACCGTGCTCAGCCTCAAAACTGACTTTGATACTCTTACTTTCTGCGTATTCAGGCCACACTTTCTCTCCGTTTGCCGTCTCAAAAAGAGCAGCTTGAACTCTTAGGATTCCGCTATAATAATCCGATTCAGCCACTTCACTCAGCTGATATTCCTCAATCACTACCAGCAGGACAATGTCAGCCCCTAAAGCCTTACCCACTGCCGCGGGCGAAAGCGATGAGAAATCGCTTTTATTAGAGCGGAAAGCGGATAATTCCTTATAGGAAATTATATACTCAGGTCGAACTTTAACCTTTGCTATAAGATTTTCGCGAATGGCCTCGGTCAAATAATAACGCAGGTTCGCCTGGGTGCTGAGCCAGCCGGGCTGCTCAACAAACAATAGTACCTTTCTGCCCTTTTGCCCTGCAAGGTTATATTCGGCGGGAATTTTCTTCTCATACGGGCTTGGTGTGCCCAGCAGACCTACCATTCCACAGCCGTTATAGAAAAAAACCGCAGCCAATACGGAAAAAACAATTAGTTTTTTCATCTTCTGTTTTTTTCTGTCTTCTGCCATCTGTCTTCTGCTCCAATCAGCCCTGATTGTTTGCCGCCAGCGCCCGAGCTAATGTTACTGCCCAGCCGGCGGCGACAATAACTATCAAAGCCAGAATTATATATTTTATTTTAACTTCGGTGAAAAAACGATTAAGAAAGCTAAAATATATTCCAGAAACAGCCATAAAAAAAGCCAAAAATACCGAAACCGCCAGCACACTGCACAATAATGCAGCGGCCGGCTGAACATAAAACGATTCCAGGATTTTGCCCTGAGCGAAGGCCTTTACTGAAGTGGTTACTCCGCAGGTAGGGCACGGCAGGTTGTATCTTTGTTTGAAACCGCAAGGAAAGGGCCACGGGGAGATTTTATAATGTCCCATCAACGCAAACAAACCAAAAAAACCAGCCAGCGATAAGAAAACGCCTCCGGCGGCGAGACGCTGGCGATGCGACGCACGACAAAGGATTTTCGGCTCACTTATCTGTTGGTTTGTCTGCATAACTGCATTAGAATAGGGTAATGTTGTAATTCTGTCAAGGTCAGAAACGAGAGCGTGGATATGGTATTAGGACAAAAAGATTTGAGCGGGATGCTGAAGACGGCTATTGTGGCAGCGCGTTTAGCCGGGCAGCACGCGATGGAAGAGCTCAGCTTTATCAAGGTTTCGATAAAGAACAATAGCGAGCTGGTAACCCAGGCCGATGCTCAATGCCAGCAGATAATCATCAATCAAATCAGGAAGACCTATCCGGACCACGGCTTTATTGCCGAGGAAGGCGACAAAGGCAGGATATTCAAACAGCCTCCACGGGGAAATGAGTTTTTCTGGTGGGTCATCGACCCGATAGATGGAACCAACAATTACGCCCGCCAGATGCTCCTCTTTACCGTCAGTATTGCGGTAATGCACAAGGGCGAGCCGATTGTAGGCGTGATTTTTGAGCCGGCTACGGACTCGATGTTCTCGGCTGTTAAAGGCGGTCAGGCGCAGTTGAACGGCAGACGAATAGCCGTCGGCGAAGAAATGATGGATGCCTTTTCGAGTGTGGGGTTGGACAGCCATTTCGATGACGGCGTGCCAGCATGGGTCTGCGAAATTATGCAGAAAACGAGATTTCGCAACTTAGGCACAACGGCCCTGCAGCTTGCTTACGTCGCAAAGGGAGGACTCATCGCTACTATCGCCCAGTACCAAAAACTCTGGGACATAGCGGCTGGGGCGCTGATTGCCGAGGCCGCAGGGGCTGTTGTGAGCGATTGGCAGGGCGAAAGAATCTTCCCTGTCGATTTAGACAGCTATCGGGGAGAGGAATTGCAGGTAATAGCAGCTAATAAGAAAGTCCACGCCGAGTTACTACAGCTTATAAAATCCGAGGTTTAGTGTCACTCCGTCGCCATAGCTTTGGAGCGTCGGCGACTTTTTCTCAGAAATGCTGCACCAAGGCCGAGAAGACAAATCATCATCGGCTCCGGAACGGGATTGGTGTAGGGCTCATCAGTTTGGTAAGGCCCGCCGTAGGGGTTGTTATCTTTATACTCCCAGCTTGATGCATCACCGGGAGTGCCACGCCAACCCACAGCAAAAATCGGTTCCGAGCCGAACGGACCATCGAAAATAGCCATATCTTGATAGACCGGATAGCAAGGGTCAAAACCCTCTGCACTAGTATCCCACTGGTAAAAGAGTTCGTAGGCAAACCATTCGCGAGGGTAGCCGGATGAATTTGTAGCGCGAGGGCCGTATAGATAGGCGATTTTGTTGTCTGCGGACAGCGCCGTTTCCCAACCGACAATATCATGGTTATAAGGCGGCGTATATCCATTTACCAGCCACTCAGGCGGCTGAGTGAACTCGACGCTGCCCAAACCGTAAAAAGCGATGCACGTGACAGATTCGTTAGCGTCAAAGTTTTTATACCATTCCTGTGAGCCGGTTACGATTGTAGCCTCGGCAGATGAAACCAGCCCAAGGCAAACCAGCAACACTACTGCATAGGTTATTACCGACTTTTTCATTTTTATAAGCATCTGGCTTACGAGTGAGTTTTCCCATCCTCAATTGACAGACTAGTATTATAGCATTTTTTACTGCTATGTCAAGAAAAAAACCTTAAATCTCGCCTTCCGACGGACAGGTTTTGGGACTTTTTAAGCCTTGGCCACATAAGGACTTACCGCGGGTCGGGAACTGGATGCAGGGCAACGACTCTTACTTTATCGGTCGGCGAATAGACATTGCTTCTGTCTAAAATGGCCATAACCCTTTTTTGCGGGCCGTCGGTGCCGATACGAACAAGGATATAAGCGGTAAAGACATCGCTTCGCACCGTAACAAGATTACTAATCCGCGCGAAAATCACGTCGCGCTCTTCAAAATCATCCGCCGCACCATCGCCAGTAGAATCACCCGGCGTTAAATCAGGAAAACCGGCTAAATCGCCAGCTTGCGTTTGATAATAATCCATTCCTGCAACGTTCATCAACTCGCCAATGCTTTCAAAACCTTTTGGTGTTTTTAATTCATCTCTATATTTAACTATCGCTTGGGCAATTGAATAATCTGTACCGCCGATTCTCTGCGAAACCCAGGGCAGTTGCGCCAAAACATACCACGGAGCGGTATTGATGTTGATTCTGCCTTTAATCCTCGTTTCATTGGCATAATTGGGGTCACCAGGATAGAAATTATTCGGGTCGAAGATGGTCAGATGTTTAAAGAGTTGCTGGAAATTGGGGTCTGCTAAATTGAGGCGTACATCAGACTCGACAGCACCCCTGACAATATCACTATAGACATCTTTTCGGAAGAGCATTCCTATCTCGCCGATGTTTGTAAAGGGTTTATCTTCAGGATGTGCCTGAATTATATTCGGGTCCCCGCTGTTATAATTGGGATCTCTTTGACCAAGACTCAGCTGGGAATCCTTATCGGCTTCGGGGCTCCACAAGCGTCTTATGCACTTGTGCAGGGTAATATCCCTTTTGAAACTGCGAGTTGTTTCCGGATTCTTCTGCCCCGGAGGAACATCGACCAGCCAAGGGGGCACATCTATAGAATCCACTGAAATCCAGCCGGTGCCGACTTTGCGCTGCAGTGATACGGCTCCCCCGGACGTAAAAACTGTAATATTAGGGTTAATAGAGATTGTGAGAGCAACTGGAGAAGGGAAATTCGTATCCATATCGAAATTTATAGGAAGCGGAGTACAACAAGAGTCTTCAAAATATATTACGTGAAAGTGTTCTGAGCCAGACCAGTTAACATCTACTGAACCGCCTGTATAACCCTGGATATTGAGACGCCATTGGTTTAGCTCGGGATAATCGTCTTCGAGATAGGGCTTATAAAGCTCTACCGCATAAGACCTGTAGGTAGTGAATGGGATACCCGGCCCGGGGCCAGTACCTCCCGGCGTAAACTCTGTTTTAAATCTATAGGCCAGCTCGGATACATAGACACACGGCCGCTCAAAGCCGTAATAAGTTGTGCCGTTTACATCAAGGGTGGTCACATTCGAATCGTTATCGCGAAAATCAATCAGGTTGACGGCTATTTGCGCAGCTACTCCATTTACATCTGGATAATTAGTATCAAGAAGGCCTTTGCGAATGCTGCTGTATAAATCATTAACATCAGCAGTATTTATATTAGTCATCTTGTTGCAGTCGGGGGTGATAATCCGGTCCATATTGTAAGTAGTCAGAAGATGCCTGCGGTCGGCACAAGGGTCATTGGGGAAATTGGGGTCTGTAATCCTACCCTGCCAGTCGCTAAGTCCCCAATTACTGGAGCCATCATAAAGACCGCCAGGGTTGCCGTATGTCTTCGCCGTATCCGGCAGATTTGCTTCAAATCGTGAGATAACTTTGCTGTCTATGCAATAGCGGTATTTTAATTCAAGCTCATCGGATATATCAAAGGGGAGATAACTGCCGTTCGGTTCGCCATACTGCCAGACAACATTACGATTGAAACTATCCCAACTGGCATCTCCAATGCCGCAGCGAGCATTGTGCAATGTGTTAATTGTGTCGCTCGGTTTCAAAAGTCCTTCAAGATTTATCTGCATCTGGCTTGAGCCATCAACTCTACAAGGGTCTGGGCTGTTAGAGTCAAACTTGTAAGCGGTATTGATATTAACCATCCCGCCGTTGTCAACGATTCTGATGGCTGCATAAATGGGTTTGCCTTTGTCGGAGGTTATATCATCGAGTTGAATCCATTTTGAGTCGGCTATACCATCACCATCCGCATCGGCTGATTGCTCCCTTAGTTCGCCATTGCCATCCAGTGTGATTTCGGGATATTCCCGAACAACCGTTGTCGTTGACAGACCAGCCGGTTCAGTATTAACATCCTGCGTTCGGAAAACCTTCCCAGCCAAAAACCCTGTAACATCGCTAATCTGCCGCCAGTAATATTTATTGTCAGCGTTGTTTTTGTATGGCTCGAGACTTGCCAGCCAGGCGTTATTGGCATCGGGATAATCGTAGTAATATGAGCCTTTCGGCATACCCGGGACGTCTAAAACCAGTTCCTGCGATATTTTTGCAACGACGGTTTCGACTGCGAAATTGAGCTCTTTGTTTTCGGATATGGCCGATGTTGCCATTTTGTCCATCCTCGCCATCATAATAAACATCACGCCGATGATGGCCAGAAGCGAGGTCAAAACCACAGCGAGGATAAGGGCCGAGCCAAGCTTTGTTCGTGGTTCGTGGTTCGTGGTTCGTGGTTTGAATCTTGTTTTTATCATACTCTATTCTCTACGCTATGAACTAAAAACTATGAACTTTTCAGTTTTCCAAATAAACAATATGCGTAAATGTCCTGCCTTCTTTTATAACACCTTTGGAATCATATAACGTAAAGGTGAACTTAAAAGCCTTAGGAATTAATATTTTGTCAGACCAGCCGGTGGTAACATCGCTATTGCTCGGCCGCCATTCATTAAACTGCCTGCCCTGGTCAGGGTATTCTTTACCGACGTATTGTATCGTGAAATCATCCACACCTTTGGCCATATAGTTTACTAAATCATTCGGGTTAGTCGGGTCCAAATTCTTGTCGACCATCAGGGCGTTCGCATCAAAAGTAGGGTCTGCAATTAAATCAGCCAGAGACTGTGTACAATATTCCTTCAGGTCTATTAAATTAAAATTCTGTGTTAACGAAGAATCGGAAGTCAGTATTGTCTGTCTTCTCATCAATATCTTTTTTTTGGGGTCTCGTTTCTCCTCTGGGCTATAGTTTACATCTGCAAGGCCGTAAAATATGCACGCAACATTGCCTACTACTGTTTTATTGTTGTACTGTTCGGTGGATTGAAAATCCCCGTTTGCAAAAAATATGATACTGTCCGACCTTACATCCCTGGTCATATCAGCAGCGGTATAAATAAGTTTATTATCAACGTAGGATGTGTCGGGATAAACAAAGCGTATTCTGCCGGGAGAGTTCCATATCGTGCCTTTGAAGTCGGCGTTCATCTGGTCGGTAATCGCCCGCAGCTTCTGCATAACTTCCGCATTTGCGACGGCGGTGCGATAGGCATTTATGCTGACCTTGAAAATCACGCCTGCAAAGGAAAACACTATAGCCAAAAGGGCAATGGCGACTACAAGCTCAATTAAGGTAAAGGCCCTGTAAGTTCGTTGTTCGTTGTTCGTTGTTTGTTGTTTATTTTTCATCGATTTATAGAACGCTTCAAACCACTCTAAAATCTTATTATTTTCTGATATACCGCTATACAGGGGTATCTGCCGCCGACCGGCGGCGGAACTACCCAGACTTCATTCGAACCTTGCCAATTTCTGTCAAGCAGAATCGTATTATCAGCAGGGGACTTATAACGCTCCAACACCCTATATATCCGGCCGGTCTGGTTATCTACTATTGTATATCCATCGTTAATATATGTTTTCTCGCCGGTTATCTGAAGCTCGTTGTTATTGCCACCCGGTGAGACAGAAACTTTAACAGGCACCGGCCAGGCACTATTATCACTGCCATCCAAGGTGTGATATTTCAGATTCTGGCTTACCCTTCTGCATACGAAAACAGTTACCTGCACAAGGCGGTCATTTGCGTCGGTCCGCCTGAAAAGGGCTGACCAGCAGTACTGTTTCGCCGAGTCGTCCGTGCCGGTCGAAGGATATAAAAATTCGTTGCAGTTGGCGTCCTTCATCGCCGGCAAAATATTGTTGAAATCTATAGTCCCATCCGGTCTAAGCTCATTTGTGTCCAGCGCACTCAACTCGATAGGCTGGCACGGGTCGCCCGTGGCGTATATTCTTATTTTTGCAAAGGCCTCGTCGGCTGCCACCGCTGCGATGGTCCGCTCGGTGGCAATTGTCGTAAGATAGATACTTGCGGGGAACACGCCGGCTATAAAAATCATTCCGACAGACAGTATCCCCACGGCTATCAGAACCTCCGTAAGTGAAAAACCTGTTTTTTTCAGCTCTGAGTTCATTGTTAATTGTTCATTGTTTATCGTTCGTTGTTTTCGCCACAGCCAGATTCGTTGTTCACCGTATCCTTTTTATGAACTATGAACGATGAACTACTTTACTTGTTTATCATTGTCCCGGTGTATGGGTTTATGTAAATGACCTCTTTCTCAGCCAAATCCTTTAGATAATCAGTGTATCTGCTGTTCGGGTTCAGCTTTTCAAATATCGTCCTGTCATAAATGATAAAACTGTTTCGGCTCGGTTCCTTATCAAGGCCATCGCTGGGATAATCATCCTGAACAAACATTCCGATTCCGATTTCAACATTAGATTTTACATTAAAGATATCATCTTTGCTGGTAGTTGCTGTTGGTTGCCCATCTCTATTTCTTGTCTGCACGTCGTGAATAACCAGTTTGCCCGACGGAGAAAAAAGAATTGAAAATGAAGTCGTATCAATTAACTCCTCAGGTGTATCTATATCACTGTCGGAACCGATTTTCACAGTTTTGTTAATCATTAAATCCATTACGCCAACTGAATCAGGCAGTTTCATAGGCTTATATCCTTCAACAGCACGAAATTCATCTCCAAGAGTACTCATATCCTCATCATTAATTATAAAAATCATATACTGGCAGCCGCGGCCATCCTGCTGGTATTTATTCTGGAACCTGACGCCGGCGTATCGCTGCTCTCTTGCGGCGATGGCACGGGCGGTAGAGAGGGCTGCGCTTATCATAGCTTTTCCGCCGCCCTCGGACTCGATTGACCTGAAGAGTGCACGGACGGCAGGCAGGCCGAAAGCGACAAGAATCGCTATGGCCGCGACAACAACCACCTCCTCCATCAGCGAAAGACCGTGTTTTGTTCGTAGTTTGTAGTTCATAGTTCATTGTCAATTGTTAATTGTCGTCCGTCCTCTGGTAGCTAATCTCTGTTCGTTATATTATCACCAACAGTGTTGAAATCCCCGTCCGGCCCGGCTGAGGTAATCACAGGAAAAGTCTTTTTAGTATCCATTCTGTTAAGGTACGTTTGCGTCGATGTGTATCTTTCGTAGTCATAATAGTCATACCGCAGGGTCTTGCCCCACGGGTCAATGAACCTAAACAGCGGATATTCTTTGGTCTCCCCGCCGATGGTAGTTATAAGTTTCATATCTTTTCCGTCTTTATCATCCAGATTAGTTATCAGTTTCCTGTCGATTTTATCCAGCGTCTGCCGGCTTTCGGGGACCCTGTTCAGGAAGAAATACAGCACAGCGCTCCCGGAATAACACGGGTCGTATGTCCCATCGGTGATTTCGGTTGTGTCTTTTGTGATCTTGATTGCGGTTGAGGAAGCCGACCCCAGCGCTCTTCCCAATTCGGTTTTAATATTAGTATAGTTAAGACCATTACAATCTATGGGAAAATCGAGACTGCGGTAAAACTTCGCTTCATTTGTGCGGGGATTCGGGACAAGTTTATATTCATAACCATAATCCTGGAATTCCCCCAGGGCGGCGTCGAGCAGTGCGAGGGTATTTTTTGTAAGCCGCACTTTGCCCTGAGTGTCAATGCGGCTGGCTACACCGATTACCATTGTTACTAATATCGCGATTATCGCAACGACAATCAGTATCTCCACAAGCGTTACGCCGGTTTTGTGTTTGCAGCTTTTCATAGTTTTTAGCTTATTCAATCGTGTTAGGTTCGACAAGCTCACTATAAAGCGGGGGCGGGTTCACTCGCAGGGATGGCCTGCCTTTTCAAAAGTTGCGAATGTCGTCGCTTGTCCCATACAGGCCGTCTGCCCCCGCCGAAATTAATATGTATGAATCCGGCCTGTGGGGCCAGGGTATCGTTGTTATCTTACTGTCCCTGATGCCGTAGATATAGGTACCGCTTACTTCTTCGCCGCAGTCGAGTTTATACAAGTTCTTAGGGACACCGCCAAACAGATGGGGTTTGCTGCCGGAGCTTCCATCAACCGTTACGCTCTTTAAAACGTTAATAGGATAAAAATTGTCATAGGCGTTGTAAATATGCGTTGCTTGTGTATCGGGGTTGGAGGGGGCATTGGGGTCGAATATCTTGCTGGAGGTATTCGCCTTGTAATAAAGAATCGGGGTTCCTGCCTTGATAGTCTTAACAGCACTTCCCGAACCGATGGTCATTCTCCTTACGGTAAATACATCACAAATCACATACCTATCTCCATACAAGCCGCCGATGACAGAAGATTTAAACAATCCATCATCTGCAGTTCCTGAGCTGTTACCGAGCCGGAATACATTAGCTGTTGCAAGCTCCAGATAAGGCCCTTTTCTCTGTTTGAGATTATCAGGCTTTGTAGAGTCATACACTAAATTATTGCTTGCATCCTGACCATCCCACCTCCAGGCCGAGTTTGGGTGGAAACCCAGCAGGTCCCAGCCGACAAGGGCCTCGGCGAGAGTTTGAGCCCCACAGTAACTATAGTCTGGATTTGGCGGATTATTGCTATAATCGCAGCCGTGCGATGGCGGATAATCGCCGTAATCGTTTTTGAAAGCCGTCAGGCCCATCTCGATGGTGGTAAGCTGGGCCTTCTGCTGTGTTTCTTTTGCCATATTGCGCACCATAGTCAGTGCCGGGATAAGCAGCGCAACCAATATGGCGATTATCCCAAGGACTATTAACAACTCCATCAACGTAAAAGCTAATTTTTTGCGCTTCATAGCCATATCCCCTCTATAAAATTATCTCTGCTATCGACCCGGCTTCGGCTTGGCCTATGCCGAGGCAGGCGCCGAGGCGAGCTGCAACTATTTTTCAAAATTAAATATGTCGTCATCTGTGCCATACAAACCGTCAAAACCTGCGGAAATCAGGATATAGGAATCCGGCTTATACGGCCAGCCGGTCGTTATGCTAATCCTGCCATTCTTTGTTATATCATAGAATGTCTTCGGAGTAGAAAGCGGGTGTGTGAGCGTTGTATCCCACGGCGGATGCATCGCGACCAGTTTATCGTTGTCCGTGTAATTGTAAATATAACCCTTATCATCGCCGACTACCGGAAGCGTGCCGCAGGGGTCGTGTATGGTGTTTAATGTATCGGCCTTGTAGTAAAGTATGGGCATGCCGATTCCTTTTCCGGTCGTCGAGTTTCTAACGCGGTTATACACGTCGCACAGGACAAATAAACCCGGCTTAAAATCCGCGATACTTGCACTTGCGTACAAATCACTCAACCTGTAGGCATTGGCATTTTCCAGCTGCAGATATGGCCCTTTTCTGGCCTTTAAATTATCCGCGGTGTTTGGGTAAAGAGATTGGGGCGGTGGATTGTCGTATATTGGATAATCTGTCCCATCTACTGTTGTTTTACAATCCGCCCGGAATTGTGAAAGCGGGTGAAAGCCCATCAAATCCTGGCCGACCATAGCTTCGCAAAGCTTCATTGCTCCGCAGTAGTTCTGAGGCGACGACGAATTGTCCTGGGCGCTTGAAGGCGGATAACTGTCCCACCCGCTGTTGCTGCTGAAAAGCTCCATCGCAGCATCGATGCTGTGGAACTGGGCCTTTTGTCGGACTTCTTTTGCATACCGTTTGACCATATTCATAGACGGTATAAGCAGACCTATGAGAATCACAATGATGCTCATAACGGTCAGCAGCTCTATAATGGTGAACGCTGTTTTTTTGTCAGATTGTTTAGTAATCGGTTTCATCTTGGTTCTCCTTATTGCTCAATTTTATCCGCCTGCGGCGGATAAATGTTGGTTTTTATTGTGTACCTCCGCTTAAGGTCGTGATAATTTTTATCATCGGCAAAAATATCGACAAGACGATGGTCATAACAGTAAGACCAAGCACAATAATCATAATCGGCTCAAGCAGTGACATCAGCGAACCAACCATCACGTCAACCTGTTCATCGAAGTTGTCGGCTACTTTCAGAAGCATCTTATCCAGGTCGCCTGTTTCCTCGCCTACGGAGACCATATTGGAGACGATTAAGTCAACGGTTTTCGACTGGCGTAATGGACTGGCGAAGGTATCGCCCTGCCTGATGGAATTATGAACCTTGCCGAGCATGTTGGCATAGACCTCATTTCCCGCCGTTTCCCGCGAAGTGTTAATGGCATCCAGAATCGGCACTCCGGCGCCAATCAATGTCCCCAATGTCCTTGTCCACCGCGTAACGGCCACTTTACCGGTAAGGCTGCCCATCACCGGCAGTCTCAATTTGATGGTATCCAGAACGAGTCTGCCGGCACGAACTTTCCTTATAGCTTTGAGCAGAAAAATTACCCCAAATGGTACTCCTATCAGAACGGCCCAGCCATAGTGGTATGCTATCCAGCTGCTTATTCCGAGCACTATTTGCGTCAACCTCGGCAGCTTTTCGCCCTCCGTCATTTCGGTCAGCACGCCGGTAAACGTGGGTATCACTTTCCACATCAAAAACAAAAGAATAGTGAATGCCGCCGACAAAACCACAACCGGATAAACCATTGCGCTTTTAACCCGGGATTTAAGTTTCTGGGTTTTCTCCATAAAATCAGCCACGCGTGACAGTATCAGGTCCAGCACGCCGCCGGTCTCACCGGCCGCCACCATATTGACAAGCAGCCGGTCAAAACACCGTGGAAACCTGCTCATAGCTTCCGAGAGCGTTGAGCCGCCCTCGATGTCATCAGCTACATAACCAATGACCCTCTTGAATGTTCCTGGCTTTTGTTGCTCCTCCAGGATACGTAGCGACCTCAAAATGGGTAGCCCTGCGTCCTGCAGCGTTGAAAGCTGTCTTGCAAACTGGGTTACAAATTTGACTTTAACCCTTCCGCCGGCGCCGCGCCTCGGTTTCGGCTTTGTAGTAGCTTTTTCCGCAGCTTTTCTTCCAGCCCCATGCTCACGGACCTTCGTGGGGAAATAACCCATATTTCGTATCTTGCTTATCGCCTCTTTCTGGCTCAGAGCTTCTATTTCATCCTTTATCCCTACACCCTGTGAGTCTAATGCTTCATATTGAAAAATAGGCATCTCTTATCACCTCCTTTTGGTTTGATGACTTACTATAAAGTATTCCATAACCACTTTTTATGCCTCCGAAATTGTCTCTTTTACTACCTCCTCTATAGTGGTAATGCCGTCATAAATGGCAGCCAAACCGTTATCACGCAGCAGCTTCATTCCGGCCTTTTGCGCCGCTTCACGCAAGAGGCTTGTCGAGGCCTGATTCATAATTAGCTCGCGTATCTCATCAGTGAATAGCATAATCTCGAAAATACCCGTTCGCCCTCTGTATCCGGTGTTATTACACTTGTTACATCCTCGGCCATAATAGAAGTTCTTGCCTTTGACATCCGCCGGCGTAAGTCCCAACTCTATTAGCTGAACATCAGTTGGCTCGAACGATGTTTTGCATTCTTCACATATTTTTCTGACCAATCGCTGAGCAACGATACCTTCGAGCGTAGCAGTCATAAGGAACGGCTCAACACCCAAATCTAAAAGTCGCGCTATTGAGCTTGGGGCATCGTTTGTGTGCAATGTGGTGAACACTATATGGCCTGTCAGAGACGCCTGGGCTGCGATTTCTGCTGTTTCGAGGTCACGGATTTCGCCGACCAGTATAACATCGGGGTCCTGACGCAAAATCGAGCGCAGACACCTTGCGAATGTCAGCCCAATGTCCGGCTTCATTTGAACCTGAATAAGACCATCAAGGTCATATTCTATGGGGTCTTCGGTGGTGATTATTTTCGTCTCAATGTCATTAAGTTCGGTCAAGGCCGAGTAAAGAGTGGTGGTTTTGCCGCATCCGGTTGGCCCCGTCACAATTATAATACCATTGGGCTTGCGAATAAGCTGACGGAATACTTTAATATCGTATTGTCTCAGCCCCAGTTTTTCCAAGTCCAGGCTCATCTGACTTCTATCGAGGACGCGCAGCACCACACTTTCTCCGAACATTGTGGGCAGAACACTAACGCGCAAATCAACCGGCTTATTCTGGACGGTCAATGATATTCGGCCATCTTGTGGCAATCGCCTCTCAGCGATATCCAAGTTTGCCATAACTTTTATACGCGAGCTGAGTGCCGCAGCAATGTGCTTTGGTGGTGGAACCATTTCGTAAAGCACGCCGTCAATGCGGTAACGCATCTTGTATTCATTCTCAAACGGCTCAAAATGAACATCCGAGGCCTTATCACGAATTGCCTGCAGTAAAACCAAGTTCAGCAGTTTCTTAACAGGATTTGACTCCGACAGTTCCTTTAATTCATCCAGGTCAATACTTTGGTTCCTGCCTTCAAATTCTGCAAGAAAGCTATCCGCTTGGATTTCACCTATCAGCTCATTGATGTTTTCTTCCTTTGTCTCATAATACTTAGTCAAAGCACTTTCCAGTGCTTCGGAGTCGGTTATCTTCGCGGTAACTCTAAAACCCATCAATGTGCTCAAGTCGTCGGTCGCTCTGAAATTATCAGCACTATCAAGAACAACGCATAACTCGTTCTGTTCCTTATTATATTCGAGTGGTACGAGGTGATATGTCTTTGCCATTTGTGCCGGCACCTTCTCGATTACATCGGCAGGGATGTCAATATCACCCAGTTTTACATATTCCATTCCCCGCTGGGCTGCAAGAGCAATCTGTAGCTGGTTTTCATCTGTCAATCCAAGTTCAAGGAATATCTGGCCTATTCTTACAGGTCCAGGCCGTTGCTGCTGAATTTTCAGGCATTCATGGACTTTTTCTCTTGTCAGAACACCCATTTTTATAAGTATCCTGCCGAGGGTTCTACCCCTTAATTGTTCTACGGGGGGGAGCGTTTTTGCCGCCTTTACTTTTTCCATCTGGTTTTTACCTCTAATCAATTCAATCTCACATCTATATTCATTATATCACATTAAAACCTTTTTGACAAGTAAATTACAAATTGGACATTTAGTTATTAAGACTCAAAGAAATGCTCACTTTACCGTTCTACAGCCCTTTATTAACCAAAAAAGCTACTCTTTTTAATCTACAAAAAAAATGCCAGCTAAATCCATTTCTGGGCTGGCATTTCACAAAAACCGGCTCATTTCGTTGCCAATTACGTCCTTAAAATCGGCCCTATATCCTCCTCGACCTCCTTTACTGGTTTTTTCCCTCTCACACCTTTTATCTTGGCCATAGCTTTATCCTGCAATGCCCCCGGCTGGCGAGCTTTGTCCAGCATCTCCTCTAAGGTAATCTTGTTGGTTTCATAGAGTTGCCAAAGGTGTTCATCAAGAAGCTGCATTCCCAATTTCCTACCTGTTTGGATGCTCGAATCAATTCGATAAGTCTTGTTTTCACGGATAAGATTAGAAATCGCAGGAGTAACAACCATAAACTCATAAGCGGCAATTCTGCCTCTGCCGGTAGCCAAAGGACAAAGTTCTTGACTGAGAACCGCCATCAAATTGGAGCTTAACTGGGTGCGAATCTGCTCCTGCTGGTTTACCGGAAATACATCAATAATTCTGGTAATCGTTCCTGCAGCGCTTATTGTATGCAGTGTACTAAATACAAGGTGGCCGGTTTCAGCAGCTCTAATGGCTGCTTCAATCGTTTCCAGGTCTCGCAGCTCACCTACCAAAATCACGTCGGGGTCCATCCTTAAAACACGCCTTAGCGCTTCGCCAAAGCTTGGAACGTCAACACCAACCTCTCGTTGATTGATAATAGATTTTTTATGCTTGTGATAATATTCTATCGGCTCCTCAACTGTTATAATATGACGGTCGAAGTGCTCGTTAATATAGTTCACCATACAAGCCAATGTGGTTGTTTTGCCGCTACCGGTCGGGCCTGTAACCAAAAACATCCCCCTCGGCCGTCGGCACAAAGCAGCACAAATCTTAGGCAGGCCTATTTCCTCAAATGTCAGAATTTTCGTTGGGATTAGACGTAAGACTACCGCGATATCCCCTCTTTGCCGAAAAACAGACACACGAAATCTTGCTACATCACCATAGGCAAAGCCAAAGTCGGTTCCTCCCTCTTCCTGAAGTTCCTGCTGATTTCGCTCAGGCGCAATACTTTTCATCAAAGCCACAGTATCATCGGGCTCAAGAACCTTGGTTTCCAAAGACCTGAGTGTGCCGTCTATTCTCAATACCGGTGCTCGGCCGGTAGTGAGGTGTATATCTGAGCCCCCTTGTGCGACACAAGCCTGTAGTAAGCGATCCATATTAACTGTTGCCATTTGAGAATCCTTAATATCTATTTTGTTTAATCCAGGACTACTCCTTCAGTCTGTGTTATACTTACTACTTCTGCCGGCGTAGTTATTCCTTTGAATACCTTAATCCTGCCATCCTCCCTCAGCGTTCTCATTCCGCTTGCCCGGCAGGCCTTTCTCAATTCAACATTAGCTGCCTTTGCAAAGGCCAGTTCTCTTATTCTGCTGTTTAGTTCTACCATTTCAAATATTGCGATTCGGCCTTTGAAACCGGTATTCTGGCACTGGCTGCAACCAGCGCCTTTATAGAAGGGATGCTTCTTGATATCTTCAGCGGTAATATCAAGCGCTCGCAAATAGTACGGGTCCGGATTTTCATCGATTGCTTTGCATTTCTCGCAAATGACTCTTACAAGCCTCTGCGCCATAATAGCTTGAATCGAGCTGGCTACGAGGAATGGCTTGACACCCATATCTATTAGACGCGTAATCGCACTGGGGGCATCATTGGTGTGCAAAGTGCTGAAAACCAGGTGTCCTGTAAGTGCTGCTTGAATTGCAGTATCCGCAACAACGCCGTCTCGAATTTCACCAACGAGTATAATGTTAGGGGCTTGTCGCAGCATTGCTCTAAGAATCTTGTCAAATGTCAGCTCGATTTCTTCCCTGACTTGACACTGATTCATCCCGTCAAAGTTATATTCCACAGGGTCCTCAGCCGTAACAATTTTCTTGTCCGGCCTGTTAAGTTCTTGCAAAGCTGCGTATAGAGTCGTGGTTTTGCCGCTGCCGGTCGGTCCTGTAACCAAAAATATACCGTTGGGCCTTTTGATTATTTTTAGAAATCGCTCGTAATCATCCTGTTCAAAGCCGAGTGACTGGATACCGATATTGACCGACTCGCGGCGTAAGATTCGCAATACTACGCTTTCTCCATGGTTCCCAGGCAGAGCAGAGACACGGAAATCAACATCGCTGCCTGCAATCGTACGTTTAATACGACCATCTTGTGGCAATCTCTTCTCTGCAATATCCATACCGGATAGGATTTTGAAGCGGGTAATCATTTGCGCCTGCATATTCTTGGGGATGTTATCTTTCTCCAGGCAGACGCCGTCAACACGATATCTTACGCGCACTCTATCGGCCATTGGCTCGATATGGATATCGCTGGCCCGCATATGGTAGGCATTATCTATTATCAGATTCACCAGCCGGACAATGGGGCCGTCATCGCCGCCGCCTGCAGCTTCAGCTCGGAGAGCTTCTGCTTGTAGTTCGCGACTGACCTCAGCAAGCTCGGCGGCAGTTGCGTCGATGCTATGTTTTAATTTGTCATCTTCCTCGGTTTTTGTTTCTTCCAGTAACCCCCGGATATAGGATTTGATTTTTGAAGGGTTTGCCAGACAGTAGTCCAGCTCGGCATTCAGGCGAAATCGGAGCGTATCCATCACGTCTAAGTTTAACGGGTCGCTGATAACCAATTTCAATCTGCCGTTATTCATACCAAGAGGCAGGACATTGTGCCTTTTTATAAGGTCTTCCGAGACAAGCTTCATTACCTCAGGCGGAATGGTGATTTTATCTAAGTTCACGTATTCCAGCCCGAATTGTTTGGCGATTGCCTTGGTAAGAGTTTCTTCGTCCACCAGGCCCAATTCGAGCAATACTTGGCCAAGCCGTTTATTGCTGGTTTTGGAAGTCTTGATTGCATTGAGAAGCGACTGCTTTTCCACCAGCCCGGCTTTATAGAGTATCTCGCCTAAACGTCTACGTTTCTCTGCCATATATGCAACCCGTTTTGTTGATTCAGACAAAGTCCATTATACTATTATCGACCCGATTCGTCAATTATTATTAGCTCGTGATTGAAATGACCAAGGGACCCGCCGGCGAGGATAGACGTCTCTTTCGTCGAAAAAACGGCTGCTGCCCGCAGGTTTTTCTTGACCTGAAGATACAGCGGATATAATATGCTGCGGCTGTTTAGGTTCCTTTATTACAGACAAGCGGAGAATTCTTGTGGATTGTCCGGTTTGTAAAAATGCAATGATTGTCCTTGAGCTTGCCGAAGTCGAAGTCGATTACTGCACCGACTGTGGCGGTATCTGGCTCGATGCCGGCGAGCTGGAACTTTTGCTTGGCAATTCACAGCAGACCAAACAGTTGCTCGATTCCTTCAAAATCGATTCCAATTGCACTGAAAAACGGAGAAAATGCCCAATATGCCTGAAAAAAATGCAGAAAATCGTCGTTGGCCCGGCCACGCCGCCTCTGCTTATAGACAGATGCACCAGAGGTGATGGCCTGTGGTTTGACCACGGGGAGCTGCAGAATATCTTAGACAAAGCAAAATTGGATAAGGACAATAAAATTCAAAAGCTATTAACTGATATTTTCCCCGGCTGATTTCCACCTTCAAAAGGAGAAAAACCAAAAATGAGAACCATATACGTTCCAATTCTATTAGTTGTTGCAGTATTGTTTGTGTTTGGTTGTAATGAGCTTACGACGTGTGGAGAAAAAAAGATGAGCATTAAAAAACAGGCTTTTGGAAAAACGGCGGACGGCCAGAACGTCGATTTATACATCCTGACCAACACCAATGGCTTAAAGGCCAAAATAATGACCTATGGCGGTATCCTGACATCGCTTCAGGTGCCCGACCGAAATGGGAATTTTGCCGATATCGTTCTGGGCTGCGATAGTCTCGACGAATATATCAAGGGCACTCCCTATTTCGGTGCGATAGTCGGCCGCTATGCAAACCGTATCGCCAAAGGCAAGTTCACCCTCGATGGCGTCGAATACACGCTGGCGGTAAACAGCAGCCCAAATCATATCCACGGTGGTATAAAAGGGTTCAGTATGGTTGTTTGGAACGCGGAACAAATGCATACTGACGAAGGTCCCGCCCTGAAATTAACCTATCGCAGCTATGATGGCGAAGAGGGCTATCCCGGCAATCTTTCCTGCATGGTTTCCTACACCCTGACCAACAATAATGAGTTGAAAATCAGCTACGAAGCCAAAACCGACAAAGCCACCGTCATCAATCTCACACATCATAGCTATTTTAACCTCGGCGGCCATAATTCCGGTGATGTTCTCGGGCATGAGCTGCAGATTTTCGCCGATAATTTCACCCCCACCGACAAGGATTTGATACCGACCGGTGAAATAAAACCTGTCAAAGGCACACCGCTGGATTTCACTAAGCCGACGGCCATCGGCTCGCGCATAAAACAGGTCGGGGCTGGTTACGACCACAATTACGTGCTCAACAGTTCCCCCCCTTCTTGCTTTCTCAAGAAAGCAGGGGGGCTGGCGCTTGCAGCTTCGGCCTATGAGCCGAAGAGCGGCCGGGTTATGGAAATTTTCACCACTGAACCGGGCGTTCAGTTCTATACCGGAAACTTTTTGAATAATAAGGGAAAAGAAGGTGCCTTCTATGGCAAGCACACCGGCTTCTGTCTCGAAACGGAGCATTTCCCGGATTCGCCCAACAAACCCGGTTTCCCGTCGGTGGTCTTAAAACCGGGTGAAAAATACACGCAGCTGACCGTGCATAAATTTTCCGCACGATAACCAATGTCCGTTTGGCCTGTGGGTTTTTCCCAAAGATTGAAAAGTATTTGTTAAAGGAGAAAAGTTATGACCACACTAATCATTATTGCTGCTGTTCTTGCTTTGTTTGTTCTTTTTGTAATCGGCATTTACAACGCTTTGATTCGGCTTCGTAATCAGGTCGATAATGCCTGGTCGCAGATTGATGTCCAGTTGAAGCGCCGCCACGATTTAATTCCCAACCTTGTCGAAACCGCCAAGGGCTATATGCAGCACGAACGCGGAACCTTTGAAGCCATAACCAAAGCAAGAAGCCAGGCTATGGGGGCAAAGACCGTCTCCGACGCCTCGAAAGCCGAAGGCGCACTCGGCGACGCCCTGAGTAAATTTATGCTCGTCGTCGAGAATTATCCCGACCTTAAGGCCAATCAGAACTTCCTTGCCCTTCAGGAAGAGCTTACCGGCACCGAAAACAGAATCTCCTTTGCACGCCAGAGCTACAATGACCAGGTCCTGTTCTTTAACAACAAGATTCAGATGTTTCCTTCTAACATCATTGCGAATATGTTCAATTTCGGCAAGCGGGATTTCTTCGGGCTTGAAACCGCCGCTGAGCGGGAAGTCCCGAAAGTCAGTTTCACTTAAAATTTAAAACTTAAAATTTAAAACTACTATGTGGGAACTGATTAGGGCTAATAAGAGAAACTCCATCATCCTGATGATGCTGATGGCTGTTACTTTACTGCTCTTAGGCTATCTTCTCGGCGTCGCCTTCGCTGGCCCCCAGGCAGGTTTCATCGGCCTGATAATCGCTGCCGTCATCTGGCTGGTTCTTGCGATGGTCAGCTTTTCAAGTGGCGACCAAATCCTTCTCGCTGCCAGCAAAGCCCAACCTGTTACTCACGAGGACCATCCCCAGTTATTCAACATAGTTGAGGAAATGAAAATCGCCGCTGGGTTACCTGCAATGCCCAAAATCTATATCATACCTGACCCAGCCCCGAATGCCTTCGCTACAGGACGAAACCCGCAGTCCGCCTCCGTTGCGGTAACCGCAGGCCTGTTAGGCCGGCTCAACCGTGATGAGCTTCAGGGTGTCATCGCCCACGAAATGAGCCACATCCTGCACCGCGATATTCTTTATGTAACACTTGCCGGCATAATGCTCGGCTCGATTGTCCTGCTCTCGCAGGTATTCCTGCGGAGTATGTATTACGGCTCTATGGGTTCGCGGCGGAGGTATTCATCCGGCGGCAGAGGCGGCGGGCAGGCTATGATTATTATGCTGGTTATCGCGATTGTTGCCGCCATTCTTGCCCCTATAATGGCACAACTGCTTTATTTCGCTCTTTCTCGAAAACGTGAGTATCTTGCCGACGCCGGTTCTGCGCGCCTCACCCGTTACCCTGAAGGTCTCGCCAGCGCCCTTGAAAAAATCGCCGACGACACATCCCCGCAGTTGGCTGCCGCCAATAAAGTTACCGCCCCGATGTATATCGTCAATCCCTTTAAGAAAGGAGGTGGTATGAGATTGTCCGACCTGACCAGCACGCATCCGCCGATTTCCGAAAGGATAAAAATCCTCCGCAGTATGGGTAGCGGCGCATCTTTCAAGGATTATTCGGATTCTTACAGTAAGATAACACATCGTAAAACAATCGTTCCTCTTACTGCTTTGACCAAAGAGGATATTGCCTTGCGCCAAATCGGCGCAGAAGCCAAAGAGGAACAACGCCGCGAAACCCAGATGCGGCAGGTCGGCGACATTATGCGAAAGGTCAACCAGTTCGTTTTCCTGACCTGTTTGTGCGGCCTGAAATTGAAAATCCCGCCCAATTTCAAATCCGACAAGGTCCAATGCCCAAGATGTAAAAGGATTCTCGATTTGCCTGCAAAATAATTGCCGCTATTTAGCCAGTTAGCCCCCGGACCCGTGCCGGTGGGTTCTTTTCCGTTTCACCCGGGGTTGCAGGCGCGAGGATGGCTTCTTCCTTCTTAGTTCGAGAGAGTTACCGTTTTCGGGCGTTCCAAGCCATCAGAATTGAATCTTGACTTTTCCGCACCGCAATACTAAATTGTCAACAAAAGGCGGTGTGTATTATATTAGAAAGAGACGTCGTATGCCGATCACGGAATTCCTAGGCTGATATTTATGAGCGATGAAATTATAGAATTTCTTCGAAAGAAAGATTTCCGATTTATAAAAGAACTCGGAAGCGGTGCATGCGGTAAAACTGTTCTCTTGTATGACGATATCATTAATGAGCAATTCGTTTGCAAGAAATATGCTCCATACTATGAGCAGGACAAAGAATTGCTGTTTAAAAACTTTATACAAGAAATAAAGTTGCTACACCTGATTTATCACCGAAATATCGTCAGGGTATTTAATTACTACATTTATCCTGAACATCTTACGGGTTACATCTTAATGGAGTATATTAAGGGATATGATATAGAAGAATATCTGGGCCAACATCCTGAAAACATTAACGAAGTGTTTTTACAAACGATTCAAGGCTTCAGTTACTTAGAGTCAAACAATATTCTGCATAGGGATATAAGGCCTCAAAACTTGATGGTCACCGAGGATGGAGTAGTGAAGATAATTGATTTCGGATTTGGGAAGCAGATCTTCGGCACGAAGGATTTCGACAAAAGTATCTCATTAAATTGGTGGTGTGAACCACCATCTGAGTTCGCGATTGAGGTATATGATTTTACAACAGAAGTGTATTTTGTCGGGAAATTGTTCGAAAAAGTATTAAGAGAAAAAGACATCGAGCAATTCAAGTATGCTAGCGTACTCAATGGTATGTGCAATTTATCTCCCGATAAGAGATTGAAATTATTCTCTGATATCAAGAAAGGAATCTTAAGTGAAAAATTTCAGGGGATAGAATTTAGTAAGAATGAGTTAAAAACTTATAGAGACTTTTCCAGTTGTTTGTTTTCTATCGTATCAAAAATAGAACGCAACTCAAAATATTTCGATGATATTGAGAAGATTCAAGCCAGAATTGAAGATTTACACAAAAGAGTCATGCTCGAAGAACATTTACCTAACAATTCATCGCTGATTCAATGTTTTGTCAACGGATCGTACTATTTTAGCAATGAAAACACCTTTTCAGTGACGTTAATAAAATCTTTTATTGATCTATTAAGGTCTTGTTCTAAAGAAAAGAGAAACATAATATTTAGCAATTTACACTCAAAGCTCGATGCTGTTGAAAGATATGATTTAAAAGCTGAAGATGATATTCCATTTTGAAAATTTTCCAATCGGATCGATAAAACATTCTTTAGGTAACTGTCCCTAATTACTAAGAGAAGAGCTTAGATGGCAGAATTTTTTTCAGAAAGACGTGGTTATAATAAAATTTCTAGAGATCATCTCATTTACGAAGATGCTCCCGAGCAACTACGTGAATATATTAAAAAAGTAGTTTACGAAGATATGAAAAAAGGCCCCCGTTTTCTGCGTTCAGTTATTTGCAGGACATTACTGGTTCGGGAAAATCCGAGTAATTGGTCTGAATACCCAAATATTGACGATGAAGTTAACAACCATTTACACGAAATGAAATGGTATCAAGTCTACGATGTTATCGAAAGTCTTGCAGATGTTTTTGAAACGCAATCTGAAAAATATGAATCTTCGATGAATTCTGGTTTTCAACGATTAGGCATTGGATGGCAATTGAAAGACGGGATAGTCCAGACACGAGGAGATGAAGCCTTTGAAGAAGGTCTTAACATTGCCCAAGAAAAATTAGAAGAAAGTCGTTTTGCGATAGCGAGAAAAGAACTAAAAGAAGCAATCTTGGATTTATCGAAAAGGCCAGAACCAGATTTGAGAGGTACGATACAACATTCAATAGGGGCGTTGGAAAGCGTCGCAAGAGAAATTACGGGTGATCGTAAAAAAACATTAGGTGAAATATTAAAATTTCATCCAGAAATAGTCCCCAAACCTCTTGATGAAGGTTTGTCAAAAATATGGGGGTATGCTTCGGAATTTGCCCGACATGTTCGGGAAGATCGAGATATTGAGCGAAAAGAGGCACAGCTTATACTTGGTATATCATCTACAATTATTACATACCTTATTGAAAATGTTGAAGAATAATCACAGCATAAAATCAGCCTAAACCGGCCTGTAGTGTATTATTAGCCATTTAGAAATACAGGAGCTATTATGTCATTCAGCAAAGAACGTCAAGACTATCACTTAACTCCCCGAGGATGGGAAGAAGGTTCATTTGAAGGCGATGCGATAGGAGGAAAAAAAGAGGTCGCTCTTCCTATCGACCGAGTATTGACTATTTCATGCTACGATGAAAAATCTTCTCCTTATTCGAAGTCCAGATTTTATGATAAGATAGCTTGGGAATCTGACGACAAAGCAAAAATAAAAGCTTTAAAAAAGGAGTTCGGGGATAAACCAAACTGGTTTGGATACAAATTAATGAAATAATAATTTATTTGTAACAAATTGCTTCAGCAGACAGCAAAATTCTCATGGATAATACCACCCTAACAGATTCCGAACTAACCCCGCGATGTTTTTTTCTCCGCCGTTGCTCACCCAATTTTACCCCATTTTCAACCCCCGTCAACGCTAAATTTCCCTTGACTATCCGGCTGTAAAGCATATACTGAAATACGCCTTTGAGCCCTGGTGAGCTAACCTGTCTTGAGCATCGTCGAAAGAGTCGAACCGCTGGGGGCAAAAGGCAAGAGAGAAGGAGAAGAGAGATGAGAAGAGAAGTACAACACCAATTATACACGCTATTTTTAGCCGTCACAGTCTTTACCTTCCTGACCGGCAATTTTGCACACGCAGATAACATTTACGTGTCATGTTGGGGTAGCGGCTCAATTGAGAAATTCGACTCCAGCGGGAATAAAACCTCCTTCGCCTCAGGGTTGAACAATCCAGGAGGGCTTGCCTTTGACAGAAGCGGTAATATCTATATGGCCTATACTACTAGCATACAGAAATTTGATTCAAGCGGAAACATGATCACCTATGCCACAGGCCTGAACTGTTCTTCAGATATTGCATTTGATAGCAGTGGCAATCTTTACTCTAGCAATTTTTTTGTAGGGACGATTCATAAAATAGATTTAAACGGAAATAAATCCCTATTCACCACGGGATTAAATGAACCTTCTTGGCTTGCTTTTGACAGAAATGATAACCTCTATGTATCCGATGTAGGCGCCGGAAAGATTTACAAAATAAATCCCAGCGGAGCAATATCTACCTTTGCCTCGGGTTTGCACAACCCTAACGGCCTTGCGTTTGATAGTAGCGGCAACCTTTATGCAGCTATTTGGGGCAGCGGTGTAATAGAGAAATTCGATTCGAGTGGAAATGGGTCAATCTTCGCCTCAATTAGCTTCCCTTATGATCTTGCTTTTGACAGTGAAGAAAATCTCTACGTAGCTCGATACTGGGGAAGACCTGGCAGTGCTAATGGTACTATTTACAAACTTGATCCAAGTGGTAACATGTCCACTTTCGCCTCAGGATTGTATGATCCAACATATATCGATGTGCAAGTTCCTGAACCCGCCACGCTCTTTCTCCTCGGCCTCGGTGCGGTGTTCTTAAAAAAACCTAAAAAATAACACACCTTACTGTTGCGTCCTCTCGTAGCATAGCGGAGATCTCAGAACTCTTTTATCTGAGACCCAGTTTTTTCCTATCCCCTGAACCCTATCCCCTACACCCTGCCTTCTTTTCAATCAAAAGCGCGGGTACCTGCGCACCCAAAACGGCTAATTTCAAAAATTTTTACTCCTTTTCTTCCCTAGAGTTACGAGATTTATCCGCCTCAGGCGGAATCGAGATTTTCGCCTCAATCGCGCATGTTCGTCCAATTGTAGAGAGAAAGTCTCTCTTGAAAGGAAACTTTTTAGAGAAATTACCAATGAGCGGCTTCCAATAACCAATTAATACTTAATTCATAATTTACTTCTCTGTGTTCTCTGTGGCTGAAACTTTACTTGCCGCGGCAGAAGCGGAGATTGTCTATTTACAGCGGAAAAATCAATCAAAAATGAATCAATTATGCCAAACAAAGCCAATTTTCAAAATGCCGAAAACGAACCTAACCCCTTGTCCAATAATGGCTAACAACAACGAACTCCGAACTATGAACTACCAAAAACGAACCCAAACAAAGCCAACCCGCCCTGAGCGCAGTCGAAGAGTCTGTAGTGAGCTTGCCCTGAGCGCAGTTGAAGTATTTATCCGACGGGTTACTCCGCACGCCCACCTATCCTCGACTGTTGCTCACTTTAGTAGCCTGCCCTCGAATTTCGTAGTCGGGGGTCAAAGAAATTCTCCGTGCTCCCTGCCTGCACTCGAAATGACCAATAGCGATTATCCAGTATCCAATCACCAATTAACTAATTCACCAATTCGCTATTTCTTCTTGCCTTTTGCTTTTTTCTTTTTCGGCTTTGCTTTTTTGCCCGACCTGCATCCACAGGTATTACACATCTTTCTATCCTTTCAAATCTTATGTTATTCTTCTTCTACTTTCTTTTTTCCATATTGTGCGATAATCTGCTGCTGGACATTGCCCGGCACGACCTCATATCTGCTGAGCGTCATCGAGTAGCTGCCGCGTCCGCCGGTAACGCTCTTTAACTGGCTGTTATACTGCGTAACTTCGGAGAGCGGGACCTCGGCTTTAATAACGATGAAATTTCCCGCGAGCATATCCTGGCCGACTACTCTTCCACGTTTGGAGGACAAATCGCCGGTGATATCGCCCATATTCTCGGCTGGGATGGTAACTTCGATATTGACAATCGGCTCAAGCAAAACGGGCTTTGCCTTTGTAACAGCGTCGATAAATGCGCCCTTGCCGGCCGCTCGAAATGCGACTTCCTTTGAGTCAACGGGATGGTATTTGCCGTCGTAAATGGAGACTTTTATGTCCTGTAATGGGAAACCAGCGACGACGCCCTTTTGCATTACATCAATGACGCCTTTTTGAACCGCGGGCTCGTACTGGCCTGGGATTGAAGCTCCGAAGATGTCCCAGCTATACTCCAGAGGCGGGTCTGAGCCTCGCGGGGCCGGCTCGACCCGCAGGTAGACTTCGCCGAACTGTCCTGCGCCGCCGGTCTGCTTTTTATGGCGGTAATGGCCCTCTGCCTTTGCGGTGATTGTCTCTCGGTAGGGAATCTTGGGCTCTTTTGCAGTTACTGAGAGCTTGAAGCGTTTTTCCAGTTTCTCGAGCATTATGCGGAGGTGGAGGTCGCCGAGGCCGCTGGCAACCAATTCGTTTGTCTGCTGGTCGCGAGTAATCTTAAGGCAGGGGTCTTCCTCGCATAGTTTTTCGAGCGCGGAGCTGATTCTTTGCTCGTCGCCTTTTGCGGCCAATTCGAGGGCCAACGAGAACATCGGCTCAGGCACAGCAGGGGGGTCGAACTTTCCGGCGACTTTGCCATCGTGAATGAGGTCGCCGATTTTGAAGTCCTCTGTTTTGGCGAATGTTACGATGTCGCCTGCACGGCCGACGTCGATTTCTTTGTTTTCGCCGCCCTGCGACTTTAGGATGTGTCCGGCGCGGATGCCTTTTTTCTCGTCGTTGCGGAGCAGGTTAGTATCCGATTTAATCGTGCCGCTGAAGATGCGGACGGCAGAATACTTCATATTTGAGCGAGGGTCAAAGCCGATGCGAAATACCAATCCGGCCAGCGGCGCTGCGGCATCAGGTTTTAGTTCTATTATGTTTTCGCCGTTTTTGAGCTGAGCAGGGTTTGCCTCGAGAGGCGAGGGCGTGTATTTTGCAATAAAGTCGAGGAGCTTGTCAACGCCGATTTCCCTGCGGGCGTCGGTGAAAAGAATGGGAACAATTGTTCCGGCTTTGAGGGCATTTACGAAAACAGAAGCTATTTTCTCGGCAGAGATTTCTCCGCCACCAAGGTATGTTTCCATAAGCTGGTCGTCAGCTTCGATGACGCTTTCTATTAAATCAGTATGTGCTTTGGCGACATCGGCCACGGGCGATTCGCCGGTTTCGTTTTCAATGCAATCTATTACCGATGCTCTGTCCGCAGCAGGCAGGTTGGCGCAGCGGCATTGTAAGCCGAAAGTTTCCTGAACGGCCTTGACGAGCGAGGGAAGGTCAGCATTTTCAGCGTCAATTTTATTAATAACGAATACCTTCGGTATATTAGCGGCAGCAGCCGATTCGAAGAGTTTGCGTGTATTTGTTTCTATGCCGGCTGATGCACTAATGACGATTACGGCTGTTTCGGCGGCTGGTATCGCCTTGATAGCCGGGCCTACAAAATCAGGATAGCCCGGCGTATCAATAATGTTAATCAGCTTGCCGAGGTGGTTAGTGTGAACTATGGCTGATGTAATAGAGTGCTGATGCTCTTTTTCCTCATCGTAATAATCGCAGATGCTCGTTTTGTCATCAACGCTGCCGAGGCGGTTTGTTGCACCGGTAGTGTGCAGCATAGCTTCGGTGAGAGAGGTTTTGCCGCTGTTGCCGTGCCCTAAAAGAACAACGTTGCGAATGTCGCTGATACCTGCCACTTTCGAACCTCCAAAAGACTTATTTTTTTCAGGTTTTCGTTAAAACAAACAATAATACAATAATTGGGGTATAAAGGACAAGTGATTTTTTAAGCATCTGTATTTAGCAAGCGGCGCTCCGCAGTAAATCAGGCAAAGTTCAGCACCAGGTGAAAAATATGAAAAACGCGGGAAATTCGTAAGTTTTTTCGGATTTGGATAAGCCAGCGGTGAAGGTGATTTTATTGGACATTGAAAAAGGTGATGAAAATGGTTGGTCCGATTGAGCTATATGTTGTGGCCTAAAGAAAAGCAGCACAGTTATATAGTGGCTAAGGTTATAGGGCGTTGGTCAGGAGGGCGGCCGGCAGGCTAAAGAAAAAATGTTCCTGTGGTCGATATTGCGGTAAGTTAAGGGGGAACTTCATTGGTTTTAAGGGATGTGCGTGTATGAGTAAGAAGGAGTTGATAGACCGCATTTGTGAAATCAACAGAAGTGCCAAGCCGGAATTCCTTGCCGATTTTTCTGGAGAAGATTTGCGCACTTATCTTGAGCACCTAATGGAGCTGAATTTGGAAGAATTGGTTGTTTGCGCCTAAGTTTTGCCTTTTGGTCGGCTTTTTTACCAGCAGTTTTTCCAACAGCGTCTGTTTGTATCACTCCAGAGGGTTGCTTTCGGGGGTATTATTTTCCACAGTATCTTTTGCAGGAGCTTCCACAATATTTTCTTTCGACTTAGTTTGGGGCAGGTCTGTGTGTTTGGGCGGCGTAGTAAGTCGATTTAGGTATAGCTGGTTCAGGAAGGCCGGATGTGAAGTGGTAAAACTACTTTTGCCGCTGAAGCTGCCGCTGCTTATGATACTGAACCACCCTGCTGCGAAGCCGTCGGCATTTAGTAACACCTTGCTGGGTTTTTCGGGGTCGGGGCTGCGTTCGTCAAAACGCTGGTAAGGATAGTTTGCCGGTATGGGCGCCATTGCAACAGCTATGAGCAAAATGCCGGACACGATAAGGCCCAGGAAAATCCCACAAATAACGCGTCCGATACGCTCCGGCAGAAATCCCAGGTCAATCGGCGGGCGGGTCAGCTGGTCGTTGACTGTCTGCAGAACGGCAAAAGCCAGTATAAACAGCAGCACAAAAGACAGCGGTTGTGCCCAGGACACAAGAATTCCGTAGCTGACGAAGATGTTTGCCAGAAGCTCAAAGTAGCCGAAGGCAACTACACTTGCGCAAATGGATATTATGACCATAGCAAATGATTTAACAAACGTGCCCTTCAGATACTGATAAGCGACACAGCCCAAAATAATCAGCACTACAAGTAAGCTGCCCATTACAATATCTCCAATTTGTCAACAGCAGATTGTATAATCATATCTGAGATTTTTCAGGATTTACGCCTTTTGTATCGGTTTTTTCGTTTTTTTGCTCTTTAGTTGAAAGCACTCTGACCATTTCGTCTATCGCAGTTGTTCCGGCAACGACTTTCCTCATCGCTTGTTCCTGCAGATAAAGCATTTTAGCGCGTCTAAACTGCGTGCTGATTTCTGCCAGCGACTTTGACTGTTTTATGACGTTTTTTAACTCATCATTCATTATTATAACTTCGAATACGCCCATTCTTCCGACAAAACCCGTTCCCTGGCACTTTTCGCAGGTTGAGGGTTTTCCGCGTTTGTTATACTGCACTTTGCCGGGGCGGTAAAGCACCTTTGCCTTTTCGGCTGGGATGTTAAATTTTCTGAGAAGCTCTTTATTGGGCTCATAGGCCTGTTTGCATTCTTCACAAAGCTTTCTGAGGAGACGCTGGCTGCTTACGCCTAAAAGTGTATCAGCGGCGAGATTCCTGTTGCCGACTAATTTCATCCATTTTCCAATTGCTCGTAGGACGTCATCCGCATCGAGTGTAACATATATAATTTTGCCGTCTTTGGCGGCGGCACATGCGATTTGGGCTGTTTCGCTGTCTGTGCAGTCAGCAACACCGACGATGTCCGGCTCCATTCTTACCAGTGCCTGCAGTCTTTTGGCATAAGTAGTTGTTCCGGTATCGCTGAGCGTGAAGATGTTTTGAGTTATATTGGGCAGATTGGCTGAAGGCTGCCTTTCAAGGGTGCTTATACTGTAAAGGAATGGGTCATGGTTTCTGAGCAGTGCGTAAAAGGTGCTTGTTACACCGCTTTTTTTAGGCCCGGCTAGGATGAACAGACCTTGTTCGGCCTCGCGAATTTTATTTAACTGTTCATATTGTTCGGGCATCAGGCCTATCTCATTGAGCCTTGTTATGCTCTGCTTGGTTATTTGCTTAAGTCTGATTTGCTCGCCTGCAGTTGAGCCGGCGGTGGTTATTTCCCAATCGATATTCTCTTTGTTCTTGTGGATTCTGAACTTTCCTTTTTGCGGTTTTCGCTTTTCCTCGGGGTCTAAATCAGCAAGATTTTTTAGAAAGCGACTGAAATATTCCATCTGGTCTTTAGCTACATCCGGCTGTTTCAAGGCTGTGCCGTCAACATAGTAGGCCACGTTATAGTTTTGTGGTGTTGGGGAGAGCACGACGTCGCTTGCCCGTCGCCAGATGGCGTCACTGAAAATCTCATAAGCTGTTTTATAACCGAAAAATTCCGGTGTTTTAGGCTCGGGGACAGGAACTTCATTGTTATTGGCCGTTATAAAAAGAAAACTTTGGAGGGCATCAAGTTTCTTTTCTTTGCTGGTAAGCAGGCCTTTGATATGTTCTACAGTCAGGACACGGTTAAATTCCGGAACTCTGGCATTGCGGTGTATTACATAACTGACGGATGTTGCTCCTGCAGCGATCAGATAGAACAGCATCCCGATAATAAAAACAGGCGTAACGAGCCAAATTATTGCCGCTGCGGCTCCAGCGCCAAAAACAACAGCCGTCCAGAAGATTTCTTTGGTTCCGACGGACTTGGCATCCTGATATACCCAGCTAAGCAATGGCAGCCATGAAAAAAACAAGAACAAAAAGACGAGAAATTTAACTATAGATATGTAGCCGCTGTATTCAACAGACGCTATCAATAAACCCGTCATAAAACACTCCGTCCACAAAATTGCACATAAACTCACAAGATACCGGTTGTATCTGCCCTGATACCCTTTAGCGCCATCTTTAATTCTTCTGCATTTGGTGCATACTTATATGCTTCCTTTGGCTCGATACTTCCATTCATTATTAGTTCGACAAGGTTGTCTGTAATATCCTGCATCCCTTCCTCCTGCGAGCTTCGTATAACGCTTGGCAAATCGGCCTCACGCCCTTCGGAAATTAGTTTTCTGACAGCAGGGTTTACAAGAAGAATCTCAACAGCGGGTATACTGCCCACGCCTTCCTTGATGCTCGGCAGCAATATCTGACTAACGATGGCTCTAATTGTCAAGCTCAAGGTTTGTCTTGCCAGCTCTCTTTCGTTTTGTGGGAAGAGGTCTAAAAGTCGTTGCACGGCGTGGGAGGCGCTTGCCGAGTGCATTGTTCCAAAAACAAGATGGCCGGTTTCTGCAGCCCTCATACCGGCTGTTACGCTTTTGTAATCGCGCATTTCGGCGATATAGACTACATCGGGGTCCTGGCGCATCAGGTATTTTAAGGCCTTATCAAAATCTTCCACGTCAATGCCGATTTCCCTTTGCGATATGATTGCTTTTTTGTCCTTAATCAGATATTCGATAGGGTCTTCGATTGTAACTATGTGGCAGGAGCGGGTGCGGTTTATGTAGTCTATCATCGATACAATTGTTGTGGTTTTGCCGCAGCCGGTAGGACCTACTACAAGGACCAACCCCTGCGTAGTATTGCATATTTTTTCCAGGACCGGCGGCAGGTGCAAACTTTCGAACGGCAGGATTTCGGTGTTCACCCGTCTTGCTGCAACGCTAATCATATTTCGCTGGCGAAACACGTTTATTCGGAATCGGTCTTCATCGCCAATTTCATAAGCGAAGTCAACGGTGCCGCTCTTGAGGAAAAACTCTTTCTGGTCCGGACTGAGTATCTCGAAGACCATCTGTTCCATTTTTTCCTTGGTCATTGCTTCGCCGGTAGTGTCTTTCAGTTGTCCTTGAATGCGCAATTTCGGCGGCTGGCCGACTTTCAGGTGCAGGTCGCTCGCACGAGTTTTGATAGCGGCCCTGAAAAACTTGTTTAACGCCGGCTCATTACCTGCCTCTAAGGGGCGAGGCGAGTCAGGATGTGGGTCTTTACTGATAGGTTGTTCCGTAGTCATTGTTGTAAATTGTAAATTGTAAATTGTCAATTGTCAATTGTAAAAGCATTCAATAGGTGCGGGGCAGGGATGCCGTCGTCGGTATAACTTCTTTCGGAGTTCTTCGGCTAAAAAGATTAACCGTGCGAAGACAAGCAAGATTCCCCAGTCGGACCAGCCGATAGCAGTAGTTTGGAATACTTTCTGCAGGAATAGTACATAAACAGACGAACCAGTTCTTAGATGCAATGGTTTTACCTCCACACCTCAGCTTTGCTTCAATTCGTCAATGACTTTCGGTAACTCAACGGCCAAATTGTCAAGTTGTTTCGTCTGCCCAATTATTTCTTTTATCAAGCTATTTCTTTTCGCCTCATCAATTACTATCTCTTGCTTGGCCAGTTCTGATGCGGCTTTTGAAATCGTGTTGAGAGCGCCTTTGACATCATATGTTGCGGTATCAAGAATCATGCTGCGAATACGAGCTTTTGCCAGTTCTGACTCAGCTCTTATATTTGCTTCAGCAAGATGAGCCCCTTCGACTGCCAGAGCAGTCTGCGAAACAAACATTTCCAGTATGTGAAAATTATCCGGACTTATGAATTGTTTTTCGTTGCTTGGGAAAATACCCAGTACTCCCACAATTTCATGGGAACCGATTAATGGTACATATAATCCTTCTGAACCAGAGAACGTGTCCGTTCCTTTTCCTGCAATCTTACAATGTTCATATACCCAAACTGCCACCACTTGCTCCTTGGATGCTGGTTCTCTGCCGCTCGAGATAGCTGTAAGAACGGTTAAAACCTTGTTTGTTGGATTCACAACAAATATAACGGCAGGACATTTAAAAAAGTCCTGTATGTGAGAAAGGAAAATCTGAAAAAGCTCATCGGGGCGTGATGATTTAGCAAGGTCGCGGCTTAAGGAATACAGTACCCGCGTATTCTCTTCCCGCAAACGCAGTTCTATGGTTTGCTGACGCAACCTGCCTGTCAAACTCCCGATAATCAGGCCGACTATTAGCATAACACCAAAAGTGACAAAGTGCTCTTCGTCCATAATTGAAAAGGAATAAAACGGTGGTATAAAAAAGAAATCAAAAAAAGCAATACTTAAGAACATTCCTACTATCGAGATAAACTGCCCATATCGAAATGCAAGCCATACCACACCCAAAAGATAAACCATAATAAGGTTTGCAAGTGCTAAATGTGCAAATAGCAGTTTATCGACAACGGTGCAAAGACCGATTATCAAAACAGCCCATAAGACACCTTTCCATGAAAAGGACTTCGTCGGCACATATTGCGTTTGGGGTGGTTCTTCTTTGCTTTCCCCGCTGATAAGATACAAATCAATCTCACCGCATTTGCGAGTTAGCTTGTCAATAAATGAACCGAATAGTATCTCCCGCAAGCTTGGTTTGCCGGGTTTGCCTATGATAATTCTGGATATGTTTTTTGACCGAGCGTAAGAAATCAAAGTTTCGGCGACATCTTCTCCGCTTAATGTCACCGTACTCGCTCCCATTTTTTCCGCAAAGTGCAACATCTCAGCAACTTGCCCCTTGTCCTTAGCATTCTGTTCAAAAGCCGAAGGCCTTTCAACATAAACCACCGTCCATTGAGCCCCTAAATCAGAAGCAATTTGTTTGGCAGCGCGAATAATTTTTGCAGCTCTCGGATTTGAGCTTATGCACACCAAAAAATGCTCTCCCACTTTCCAAACAGTCGATATTGCATGAACATCCTTAAAAAGGCGTAATCTGGTGTCAACGCTTCTGCTCGTATATTTCAAAGCCAATTGACGCAAGGCAATTAAATTGCCGAAACGGAAGAAATTCAGGGTGGCCAATTCTGCCTGATCTCCCAAATAGACCTTTCCTTCTTTGAGCCGTTTTAACAACTCTTCAGTAGGTATATCAATTAGTTCTATTTCGTCTGCTCTTTCAACGAAAGTATCCGGCACCGTCTCACGGACAATAACTTTGGTAATTTGCGCCACAATGTCATTGACACTCTCACAGTGTTGGACGTTAAGTGTTGTGTAAACATTGATACCGACGTCAAGCAATTCTTCAACATCCTGCCATCGTTTCGCATGTCGAGACCCCGGAGCGTTGGAATGGGCGAGTTCATCCACCAAAATAAGGGCAGGGCGTCTCTTAAGGGCCGCCTCCAAATCAAATTCTTTAACTTCAATGTTCCTGTAGGAAACGGATTTGAGAGGAATTATCTCTAATCCTTCAAGCAGAACCTCCGTTTCTGGGCGCTTATGAGTTTCAACTATTCCGATGACTACGTCAACGCCCTCTTTTTTACGATGCCCGGCATCCTCAAGCATAGCGTATGTTTTTCCGACACCGGCGACGGCGCCAAAAAAAATCTTCAGTCTTCCTCTTTTGGAATTTTCTGCTTGAACTTGCTTTAATAATTTATCTGGATCAGGGCGTTTATCCATTAAAAAGATTATACCTTATCTTCTGTACTTATCCAGAGCCATATTCAACTGCAAAACATTAACAACCGGCTCGCCGATTATTCCGAGGAAACGTCCTTGAGTATTTTCTCTTACAATCCTGACAACCTCTTCCTCGGATATGCCTCGTAAACGCGCAACTCGCGGGACCTGATACATCGCCGCGGCTATACTGATGTGCGGGTCAAGGCCACTGGCAGAGGCCGTTACCAAATCAACAGGGATTGGACTTTTATTTTCGGGGTTGACGTTCTGGAGCGACTTTATGCGGGCCTCGACGTTCTGTCGCAAAATCGCATTCAGGGGGCCCAGGTTTGAGCCGCTGGAAGCCGAAGCGTTAAATGCCACAGGTGAAGTAGCAGAAAGGCGTCCCCAAAAGTATTTAGGGTCCTCAAAAGATTGACCAATGAGAGACGAACCTATGGGCTTTCCGTCCTTGAATATTATACTGCCATCGGCCTGATGACGAAAGAATATCTGCGCAACAGCGGTAATCACAAACGGGTATATAATCCCCGTAATAACTGTCAATAGCAGGAAGACGAGAAATGCGGATTTCAACTGTTTTTGAAACATATACATACCTTTTACTTAACCAAATTCAACGCAACCAGCAACATGTCAATTAGCTTAATTCCTATGAAAGGAGCAATAATCCCCCCAAGGCCATAAATAAATATATTGTCGCGCAGAAGCCGGCTTGCTGATACCGCTTTGTAAGGTGCGCCCCTTAAAGCAAGCGGAATAAGCAGGATGATAATGATTGCATTAAAAATAACCGCTGAAAGCACCGCACTTTGCGGGGTGGCAAGATGCATAATATTAAGCTTGGCCAAAGGAGGATAGGTGCCGACAAATGCCGCAGGAATGATGGCAAAGTATTTCGAAATATCGTTGGCAATGCTAAAGGTCGTAAGTACGCCTCGTGTAATCAGGAGTTGCTTGCCAATTTTTACCACCTCAGTAAGTTTGGTTGGGTTGGAATCAAGGTCCACCATATTCCCGGCTTCTTTGGCGGCCTGCGTACCGGTGTTCATAGCCACAGCCACGTCAGCTTGTGCTAGCGCAGGCGCATCATTAGTGCCGTCTCCGGTCATAGCAACCAGATGTCCCTGGCTTTGTTTTTCACGGATAAGTTTGAGCTTCATCTCCGGCGTTGCTTCCGCCAAGAAATCATCAACGCCTGCCTCGGCTGCGATAGCTGCAGCCGTCATAGGGTTATCTCCCGTAATCATAATTGTCTTAATGCCCATACGGCGCAGTTGAGAAAACCGTTCTTTTATGCCGCCCTTGACGATATCTTTAAGGTAAATAATCCCTGCAACGCTGGCGTTTTCACTGACCGCAAGTGGGGTCCCGCCATTTTTAGCAATACCGGCTGCAGCTTCTTTCATCTCGGCAGGAAACATTCCGCCAAAATCTTTAATGTATTTTTCGATTGCGTCGATGGCGCCTTTTCGAATCTTTCTGCCATTGCCGAGGTCAACGCCGCTCATCCGCGTCTGCGCACTGAAAGGTATGAACTTCGCGGCAAGCTCCTGCACGTGGCGCTCCCGAATATTGTATTGCTGCTTTGCAAGAATGACTATGCTTCTTCCCTCCGGTGTTTCATCGGATAGCGAAGCCAACTGCGCAATATCGGCCAAGGAGGCCTCAGTGAAACCCGCCGCAGGAATAAAACTAACTGCCTGCCTGTTACCCAGTGTAATAGTTCCAGTTTTGTCTAAAAGCAGCGTGTCGATATCTCCGGATGCTTCCACCGCCCGTCCTGATGTGGCAATGATATTTGCCTGAATCATCCTGTCCATACCGGCAATGCCGATAGCCGGAAGCAGTCCCCCAATCGTTGTGGGAATAAGACATACCAGCAACGCCACCAATACGGTTACGGTAACTGGCGTTCCGCTTCCTGATGTCGCTACGCTGTAAATAGAGAATGGCAGCAAAGTAGCGGTGGCAAGAAGAAAGACAATAGTAAGCCCGGCAAGCAAAATGCTCAGCGCTATTTCGTTAGGCGTTTTTTTGCGTTTCGCGCCTTCCACCATAGCAATCATCCGGTCGAGAAACGTCTCACCCGGGCTCGAAGTAATTTTGACAATCAGCCAGTCTGAAAGCACTTTAGTCCCGCCGGTAACAGCAGACCTGTCTCCGCCGCTTTCCCTGATTACCGGCGCGCTTTCGCCGGTGATGGCGCTTTCGTCAACCGAGGCAATTCCATCGACAACCTCGCCATCCATTGGAATCATATCCCACGCCTCGACTAACACAATATCTCCTTTGCAGAGTTCTTTCGAGAGAACCGGGACATAACCAGACCCAAACCGAGGCACTTTTAATTTTTTGGCAACAGTATCTTTTCTATGGCGTCGCAGGCTCGCTGCCTGAGCCTTGCCTCTGCCTTCAGCCAATGCTTCCGAAAAATTGGCAAAAACCAGTGTAAGCCACAGCCATATCGTAACTGCGAGAATAAAACCTGCCGGTGCCTCACCTTTGCCGAACAAGGAATGGATATATAAGCCGGAAGTCAAAATGCTTCCAACAAGAACCACGAACATCACCGGATTTTTTATTTGATGGAGGGGATTTAATTTTTTGAAAGAGTCGATAATTGCTCTTACTATAATTGCCCGGTCGAATGCTGATACTTTTCTCTGTCTTTCACTCATCGTATTTCCTTAATGTGCTGTCAGCATTAAATGCTCAACAATCGGGCCCAGCGCAAGCGCGGGGAAAAATGTCAGGGCTCCGACAATCAGCACAATCGATACCAAAAAACAAACGAAAAGAGGCGTGTGAGTCGGGAGTGTCCCCGCACTTGCCGGAATAATCTTTTTCTTTGCCAGTGAGCCAGCTATTGCCAGAATGGGAATCGCGAGCCAGTACCTGGCAAAAAACATTGCCAGCCCCAAAGCAATGTTATAGAAGGGCGTGTTTGCGCCAATCCCTGCAAAGGCGCTGCCGTTATTGTTGCCGGCTGAAGAAAAAGCATAGAGGACTTCACTGAAGCCATGCACACCAGGGTTAAAGATGGTGGCTTTTGCAGCAGGCGTTATGACCGAAATTGCCGTACCCAAAAGGACAATCATAGGCGGTATCAGAACCATCAGTGTTGCCATTTTCATCTCGTATGCTTCTATCTTTTTGCCCAAATACTCCGGCGTGCGTCCTACCATAAGGCCGGCAACGAATACTGCCAGAATGACAAATGCTATCATTCCGTAAAGTCCTGAGCCGACGCCTCCAAAAACAACCTCGCCTAACTGCATCAGCCACATCGGTATTAAACCGCCCAAGGGCATATAGGAATCATGCATAGAATTAACGGAACCATTCGAGGCCGCTGTTGTTGCGGCTGCCCATATTGCTGAGTTTACTATCCCGAATCGCGATTCTTTTCCTTCCATATTGCCGCCCGGCTGAAGGGTACTCGCCGATTGGTCAATACCCAAATCTGCAAATACCGGATTACCTTCCTGTTCAATCTGTATGCATACCCAAAGGCAAGGGACAAAAATTATCAACATTGCAATAAGTAACGCCCATCCCTGTCTTCTGTCTTTGACCATATAACCAAACGTATAACAAAGTGCTGCGGAAATAAGAAGTATCGCTGTCATTTCAAGAAGATTAGATAGGGCAGTGGGGTTCTCGAAAGGATGCGATGAATTAACGTTAAAAAATCCGCCGCCGTTAGTTCCCAATTGTTTGATTGCGACTTGCGATGCTGCAGGTCCTAACGGTAACACTTGAGTTGTAACAAGTTTTCCGTCGCTGCCGGTCAGCGGCTGAACAAGCTCAATTACCTGAGCCGGCTTGAATGTCTGCACCACTCCCTGCCAGACAAGAGCAACTGACAAAAGTATCGCTAAAGGTAATAAAATATAGAGCGTGGCACGGACAAGGTCTGCCCAGAAGTTGCCGATATTGTTCGACTCCCGCCTTATGAATCCCCGGATGAGTGCTATTAATATAGCGATACCCGTTGCGGCAGATACAAAATTTTGAACGGCAAGGCCGAGCATTTGTGTCAAATAGCTCATTGTTGTTTCACCGGCGTATCCCTGCCAATTTGTATTTGTAGCGAAACTCACCGCGGTGTTGAAGGCGGAATCTGCTGAAACCGCCGGCATACGCATAGGATTTAAAGGAAGAAAGTGCTGGAATCGCTGGAGAAGATAAACGGTTAAAAGACCAATAATATTGAAAGCCATCATTGCAAACGCGTAAGTCTTCCATGTCATTTCTTCTTCAGGATTAATGCTGCATAAGCGGTAAATCAATTTTTCAATCGGCAAAAACCATTTGTTCAAAACGGCCGGTTTGCCTTCGAAGACGCGAGCTATGTATATCCCGAGCGGCTTAGCCGAGAGAATTAAAATTGACAAAAAGGCAATAACTTGAACCATACCATTAAAAGTCATGAGAATATCTCCGGCTTGAGAAGTGCAATAAAAAGATACACAAAAAGAATCAGTGTAATTATACCGCCTATCCAATAAATAATCATAACTTCTCCCTTTATATCTTATCGCAAAGATATATAAACCCAACTGATAAACAGACGAGTCCTAAAATTATCCCGAAAAATAACAAATCCATAGTACGATATATTCCCTTCACGGTGGGTAGAAGGTCAATAAAAAAACTGCCGGGCGGCAGTCCCTTACTTTTGCCATTGCCCTTTCAAATGCCTACGAGGTTAGCTGACGGGCTCGGGCTTGAAAGTACCCTATCCTTCCCGGCTACGGCACGCTCCGCCGTGACGAGTCGGAATTCGCCCCCAAAATCGGGTTCCCCGTATTCATGCTCTTACACATGAATCTCGGCTACAATTCAGTTTTTGAAAGCAATTATTCCACTTTGAACAGTATAGTCAAGGAAATTTTGTGACTGTAACCAGTTGGCCGGAACAGACGCTGGGTCTATGCCGATTCGGCGGAAAAGAAAACCAGACGCTACAGACCAAGTTCGGCGTCAAAAAGTGATAAAATATCTTTGGCTATCGGGCGGTTTTAGTGTAAAATGGGTATTGGTGATTGGTAATTACCATTTGAGGGGCTTATGATGAAAAATTTTATTTATGGTATATCTGTTGTCTTGGCGGTAACGAGCTGTGTGTCCTTGGCGGCACCTGAACCGGCTATCGTCCAAGGACCGGGTGAGTGGACGGTAGATGTAACATTTGAGCATCCACAGCAAATCGGACTGCGGTTGAGCGGTGAGAAGGAACCAAAGCGATACTGGTACACGATAATAACGCTCACCAACAAGACAAATCGCGATATTGATTTCTATCCCAAGTGCGAGCTGATGACAGATACTTATGAAATTATACCGGCAGGCAAAGGTTTGCCGGCAGCAGTTTTTGAGCAAATAAAGAAGCGCCATCAGAAAAGGTATCCGTTCCTTGAATCTTTGGAAAATGCCGGCAATAAAATACTTCAAGGCGAAGATAACACCAAAGATGTCGCCATTATTTGGCCTGATTTTGATATTCAAGCTAAGAGTATAAAAGTCTTTATAGCCGGGTTGAGCAACGAAACAGTCGCTATTGACCATCCAACAGCGAAAGACGAGACAGGTAAGCCGGTCAAAGTTTATCTGCGAAAGACCCTTGAATTAAGCTATAAGCTTGGCGGCGATGCGGCTTTCAGGTCCAATGCCAAGCCGGTTTATGAAGGCAAACGCTGGGTTATGAGGTAACCCCGCACCTAAATTTTTTTACCGCAGAGACCGCTCGCCTCGGCGTAGCCGTTGGCGAAGCCGGGTAAAGCACGCAGAGATTATTCTTTATTTTTTCTCCGCAGTCTCGGCGTGTTCAGCGGTGAGCAAATTGGAGCAGCCGAAGTAATTCTCTTTGAGAGGAGTCTGAGGCATGTTTATACCCTATGCGGTAGACGCTCCGTTTGACCACCGGCCGGTGGTGAACTGGCTGGTAATTTTGGGGATAATATTGGTATTTGTCCTTCAGATGGTAACCTCCGAAAAGCAGGTAACCGAAAAGTCCGAAAAGGCAATCGAGAAGCCAGTAGAAGAAGTAATCGGAGTGCCAACCGTTGAAGAGGAAGTAACAGAGAAGCAGGTAGAAAAGCGAGCGGTCACGGGGCCAATGGCCCGGTTTGTTTTGGACGGCTGGGGGATAGGGTTGTTCACATATATTTGGCTGCACGGAGGCATTGCCAGGGGCGTTGTTCGGCTGATAGGCAATTTGATTTTTTTGTGGCCTTTTGGCAATGCTGTTTGCTCGAAGATAGGCAATAAACTTTATCTGTTGGTTTATCTGGGGTTCGGTTTGCTGGCGGGGGTAATTCACCTGACACTTGATGATAGGGTGGCGGTTGGGGCGTGCGGAGCGATAAGCGGCATAGTCGGGATGTATATTGTGCTTTTCCCGGAGAATTCGATAAGCTGTTTCTTTTTTTTGCCACGTCCCGTGGCACTTAGTATGTCAGGTTATTGGGTTATTTTGTTTTGGTTTATTTTTGATTTATTGGAGACGGGTATAGGCGGCCAAAGCACAACGTATTATGCGCATATTTTGTGTGTTGGGGTGGGGTTTGGATTGGCGGCGCTGATGCTGAAGGAAAAATGGCTGGTGATGGAGAAGGACGAGAAGTCGCTTCTGCAGATGCTGTCAAGGGATGAAAGAGAGGAAGAAAAAGAGAAAAAAGAAGAGGGGGAAAAAGAAGGCGAAAAAGGGGAGAGAAAAGATTTGGAGGCGGTTGATAAGCATCTGGAGATAGTTGATAAAGAAAAAGCCGAGCCAATTCCAGTAAGGGATGCCTCACGGCAGAGAACGGCTGCCGAGGCGGGAAAACTCGAGGACGATTTTATTCGGTTCAGATGCGAGTGCGGACATAGAATCAAAATACATAGGAAAGATGCCGGCAAAACCGGCCGGTGTCCGAAATGTTTGAGGTGGATGGAAGCTCCGAGAGAATAATTTTGTATTTCGTGACTCCGGGCTCGGGACTCGCTGGCTGTGCTTGATGCTCGATACCGGATACTTGTTGCCTATCTCGGGCTCGTTAGTTCCTTTTACTCTTATCAGCGGGATATAATATTCCTTTCCCGTCCCAAAAGGGAGAATATTTGTGCTTGACGCAGCTAATATAATCGATTATTGCTAATTGGTTATTGTTCAATACATTAAAGGTGCCGGAATATGATAGTTGATTGCCACACACATATAAATTGCGCTGCGGAGAACGTTGAGGCCTCTGAGCATTTGGCGACAACGGAGACGGTAGATATTTGCATAGTATTGGCCGCCCCGGAAGGTCCAAGCCAGGAGGTCAACAAAAAGTTATCTGAGTATATCAGCAAACATAAAGAAAAAATGATTGGCTTTGCGGTTGTAGAGCCTACCAAAGATAAAACAAGCGTTAAAAATCTGGCTGCTTTAACAGATAAATTAGGGCTTAAGGGGACGGTTCTGTACTGTTCGAGCTGCGGCTTTCATCCGGCCCACAGCAAAGCGATGAGATTTTATGAATCGGCGCAGGAACTTGGGCTTCCTGTTTTCTTTCATAATGGAGGGGCTTCGGGGCCTGAGGCCGTTTTGGACTATGCTCAACCATATCTTTTGGATGAGGTCGCCAGAGAATTTAGCGCCTTGAAAATTGTCATTGGGACTATGGGTATGCCTTTTCTTGAGCAAACATTGTCGATGGTGGCCAAACATAAAAATGTCTATGCAGATTTGACAATAAAGCCAAGCAATGTCTGGCAAGTTTATAATATGGTAACAGCAGCACACGAATGTGGGGTAATGGATAAATTGTTGTTTGGCAGCGGGTTCCCTTATGGCAAAGCTGAAGAATGTATAGAGACACTGCTTAGTTTTAATAAGCTTCTGGCTGACACAAATTTGCCGACGGTTCCCAGAGCTAACATTCAAAACATCGTCGAGCGTGATACGCTGGAGGTGCTTGGGGTAAAAAAATAGTCGCCGACGCTCCATAGCTATGGCGACGGAGCGCTGCCGAAACCCGCTATAAGGGGAGATAAGCTTGGAAGAGCAAAGAGAAAGATGGGGGAGCAAGCTCGGCGTCATATTGGCTGTAGCGGGAAGCGCTATCGGTCTGGGCAACTTCTTGAGGTTCCCTGTTCAAGCAGCAAAAAATGGAGGCGGGGCGTTTATGATACCGTATTTTGTGGCCCTGTTTCTGGTGGGTCTGCCGCTGATGTGGATTGAATGGACAATCGGCAGATTCGGAGGCGGCTTCGGACACAGCACAGCTCCGGGAATGTTTCACACACTCTGGGAAAAAAACAAATTCATCAAGTATTTCGGCGTCATCGGCATCTTCGGCCCGATAGTTATCTTTATTTATTATGTATATATCGAATCCTGGCTGCTCGGCTACAGTGTTTTTGCTTTGCTTGGCAAATACAATTCCTGCACAACGGAACAAAGTATGTCGGCATTTCTGCAGGCATATCAGGGCTTGGTGAAAAACGAATTTTTCGCTAATTTAGGCCCAAGTTACTTCTTCTTCTTAATAACTTTTATCTTAAACGTTTTGATAGTTTATATGGGGATACAAAAGGGCATCGAAAAAGTATGTAAATGGGGTCTGGCAGTTCTTTTTTTATTTGGAATAATACTCGTAGTCAGGATTTTAATCTTGGGCGCCCCAGACCCTGCAAAACCAGACTTTAATACTGTCAACGGCCTCGGGTTTTTGTGGAACCCCGACTGGTCCGCTCTCAAAAGCGCAAAGGTCTGGCTTGCAGCGACAGGACAGATATTCTTTACGCTAAGCTGCGGCATCGGCGTTATACTTACTTATGCAAGTTATCTTACAAAACAAGATGATGTAGCACTGTCCGGCTTAAGCGCAGCGGCCACCAACGAAGTTGCGGAAGTTATCTTTGGCGGCAGTATTGTGATACCGGCAGCTTTTGCCTTTTTTGGTCCTGTGGTTACCGCTAAGATAGCCGGCGGCGGAGCATATAATCTCGGCTTTGTTACTATGCCGCTGGTTATGCAGAAAATCGCCTTCGGCAATATCTTTGGCTTTATGTGGTTTATGCTGCTTTTCCTTGCCGGCATAACTTCCTCAATTTCGCTTGCTCAGCCGGCGATAGCGTTTATGGAGGACGAATTTAACTTTTCAAAGAAAAAGGCAAGCTGGGTCTTTGGACTGGTAACGTTTGTTCTATGCCAGCCGGCTATTTTCCTCCTTAGCAGGGGTGTCGTTGACGAGCTGGACTTCTGGGGCGGAACGTTTTGTCTGGTCTTGTTTGCAACGGTTGAGTCAATTCTTTTTGCCTGGGTTTTCGGAATGGAAAATGCCTGGACGGAAATGCACGTCGGCTCCGATATTACAATACCGAGAATTTATCGGTTTATTATTAAATATATCACGCCTGCCTTCTTACTTTTTGTTTTGGGTTTTTGGTTCTGGCAGGACTGGACAAGCATAATCCTGATGAAAAATGTGCCGAAGGAAAACGTATTGTTTGTATTGGGAACAAGAATAGGCCTGGTAATCTTTTTTGGTGCGCTGGCATTTCTTGTCTGGCACATCTGGCAAAAGAGAGAGCAGAAGCGAAAGGAGGGAATGCAACCCGATGCGTTTTGATGGCTGGATATTTATGATTTTAAGCTGGCTGGTGATTCTTTCGCTTTTCTTTTATTCGCTCATTCACACCTTGCGTTCCAAAGACAGTAATAAAGCTGATGTCAGACGGTCTTCGGGATAAGTGCCGTGTTTTGCAGTATCTCCTCAGGGAATACTATCCTGTCAATGCCCGGTATTCCTGAGCTTCCTATATTCAAATTGATACCAACCTTCTTATAAGCCAGATATGCGAGCTGGCTGCAGTAAACGCAGCTTTCGGTGTCCGGATTAAGGAAGTTGAAGTTGTAGGGCTTTCCGATGGAGCCGAGCACATACGCGCGGACAAACGTTCTGGCAATCTGCTCATCCGCTGGCGAAAGTCCTCTACCGGCAAAAACGGAGGATGCGGCGAAGAACGTGTCAATTAGACCACGTTCCTTGAACATCTTCTTCGAGTTCCATTGCTCTCCTGCCTGAAAAGAGATGACGCCTCGCATGCCGGATTCAACGCAAAGACCGTCAGGCCCGATGTATATGACCGTGTGGTCCACCTTGCCCGGTATCAAATGGCCCAGCAGAACGAACCCCAGCGAATAAATAGAATTGTTCCCATCTGTCGTGGAAATGATGTCTCCGGATTTCAGCTGCCTACCATTTATCGTATATTCATAGACCATCGGACTTTCCTTACCCCAGCGCTCCGTTCCATACCTCGAAGCTGTAGTCTTTGTTCTCATCCTCGTTATAGAACGCAATGTATGTGAGCACCTTCCAGCCAATGAATTCTCTGTTGACGGTGTCGAATATGGCCTTGTTCCATGTTTGACGCCATGTCCCTGTGTTGAAATATATTTTATCCTCTGTACCGCCGCCATTCAACGGAACTTGATCCATCGGGACTATCAGATGGTCATGTGTATGTCCGTACAGAACGTATTTTGCTTCGCCGCTGCGTATTTTGGGTTCCGCCCATGCTTTCTTGTGATAATCTCCTTCCATTCCGGTCGGGGAAAACCTGTTCTTCATATCGGCAATCTTTTCGAGCATCCATTTGGATGTATGCGAGGAAAGCTGCAACGCTATCTGGAGCTTGTCTATGGTGTCGGGCCAGAAAGGTATATCCATATCCTTGATGAATTGAATATCGAAGAAGTCATCCACACATTTCTGCCAGGCATCATTTATTACCCGTCGTGCTTCGGGGTCGCTTGTCCTGCTCGATACCATAAGCACCCACGAAGGGGCGTCAAGCAGCGGCCTGACGTTATCTATCTCCTTGAGTTGGGCAACTATGCCATTCTTTACATTATTGGTAACGAGGCCGGACAATTTTTCCCCCACCTCGTCAGGAAATCGGTTCAGCAGTTTGATTACAATTGCGTCTCCGATAGAGGACCTGTCACGGTCACCCATATAGTTGAATTCATCGTAGATATCTCCGTGTCTGGCGATGGTTTTGTAGTCCGGCTCGAAAACCTCTGTGGGAAACCTCTCATCGGGGAGAGGGGTTATATCCAGCGCAGAGGCAACGGTTTTTACGATGTTAGGGTATCGGTTTATTAGCCAGTCGTGGTTGCCGATTACATACTGCGAATTGAAAATAGGGGCTAATTGCTTGAGCTTCTTGAGCCAGTCAAGCGAATCTTTGTTTGTTTTGATTATACCATCCACTATCTTTTTCACGACAACTTCCTGTGTATCGCTCTTCGGATACCATGGCTGAACCGGGTCGTTTCCGTCCGCTGGCCATTCTGTTGAGCGTATGACGTCGAAAATGTCGCCGAGCAACACAATTCTTAATTCTGTTGCTGGGCTTCCGCCCTCCTTCACATCATCCAGGAGCTTTCCCAGGTTGTCATTTAAAAGTTTGAACGCTTTTGCACTGATTGTTGTCCCGGAAGTCCCATCGGTTAAATGTATGTCGCTAATAAATACCTGCATAGTTACCTCCTTTATCATTTCGCTTTCATAATGGCTTGTTCAGTTGTCTGCGGAATCCATTTCCCAACTCCCACAGATAACCCCTCGGCTCAACCGTGCTCTTATGCTCTCGTGGTCTACGAGTCACAGGTCGCGAAAGACGAGCTACGGGTGAGCTATTTCGGCTTGAATCCTTTTATTTTGCCTGTTGTATATTTTCCACAGGCCTTTTCGATATCGACATCGTTTATATTGGCAAGTGTACACAGCCAAGCGAAAACGTCGGCAAATTCTTCTTCTTTGTTTTTGTCATCTTTAGATGCCAGTGCGGTAGCTAACTCCCCAACCTCTTCGATAAACCACATAAATGTGGCGGGAATTCCTCTTTCCCGGTCTCGTTTTTCGTATTTTTCTGAAATCAGCCGTTGAAATTCGCTAATATGCATTAAGTAGATTACCCTTCCAGTAAAGATTCCTAAATATTCGATTATCCATTATCCCTGATGTGCCTCAGGCCGCAAGAGTTTTTCTGTTGCAAAATGTATAAAATTACAGTTGATAGCCACGAAGACACTAAGGCACAAAGAAAAGTAATATATTTAAAAACTTCGTGTCTTTGAGCCTTTGTGGCAGGGATTAACAATTATTTCAAAAATTCAAGACTTGACATCCGCGGCATTGTAATGTAGATTAAATAGTTTAATACCTTTTTAGGGAGATTGTTATGGCTTCGATAAAGCCGAGAATAAGTGTTGAGTACGCTGAGAATGCAACTATTGTTACTTTTACTGATGAGAGAATTCTCGAAGAGAAGGATGTTCAGGCACTTCAAGAGTCTATAATGTCTGTCATTGAGTCCGCCTCAGGCGGAATAAATCTGATTTTAGATTTTCGCAATGTCCGGTTTTTGTCCTCCTCCGTTTTAGGGCTCTTAATTAGAATCAGTAAAAAGGTTTATGAACACGACGGCCAATTAAAACTTTGCAGTATAAACTCGAAAATCTATAAAATTTTCAAAATAACACGGCTGACCAAAATTTTCGATATATACCAGGATATAGAAAGTGCAGTTGAGAGTTTGTCCACAGCAGATTAGGCAACAATCTCTTTATTTTGTTCACAAAAGCAGGGAATTAGCCGATAATTAGGAGTTGGCAGAGTTAGTAATTTGAGATATAACTCCGCTCTCGCAGATTCGGTTTTATCCGCCGAAGGCGGAATAAGGGTATTTTAGGATAGTATAAGTTCGTGGCGTTGAGAACACCAACTACTCGCTCAATGGCTGTCGAAAGCAAACCTTCTGCTATCGTCGAGGTGTGCGAATGGATTCTACCTAATCTCGCAGCTAACAATTTTAGCCAGGAGGACATTTTTGCCGTTCATCTTGCCTTGGAAGAAGCTTTCATCAATGCCATCAAGCACGGTAATAAAATGAACCCCGACAAAGAGGTTAAAATTGACTGTTCGGTGAGCTTAGATAAAGTTGAAGTTTCTATGACGGACCAAGGCAACGGATTTGACCCGGAAATCGTGCCGGATCCACGACTCGGTGAAAATCTTTATAAGAACGAGGGAAGGGGATTGCTTCTTATGCAATCGTATATGGATGTGGTTGAATTCAACAAACGCGGCAATCGCGTGCGTATGGTGAGATATAAAGAAAAGCCCCGTTTGCCGGAAACTCAGAGGCAGGCACAGGCATAATCGACGACAAGATGCCGATAACATAATAACAGAAAGAGTGGGATAATTAAAGATGTTTAATAGAGTTCTTATTGCGTGCGGTTGTTTGTTTGTTCTGGGCGGTTGTATGACTAATGAGCCGATGCCCCAGATTACATATGACTATAAGAGTACCGAAACTGGCGAAATTGTTCAACCGAGACTTTCAACACCAGCCCCAAGCCGGGCAGTTTCAGCTGGTGGAAGTGTCCCTGTTTTGCAGGAGTGGCAGCCGCCTTCGTCGGTGGAAAAGAAATGGACAGCTATAGTGATACACCATTCAGGAACGAAAAACGGCGATACTGCTATATTTGACAAGTGGCACAGGGAAAATAACCATTGGCAAGGTGTTGGATATGATTTTGTTATAGGTAACGGAAGCAACAGCGGCGACGGCCAAGTTGAGGTAACGTACCGGTGGCAAAAGCAGGTTACAGGGGCCCATTGCGGCGGCACGCCGGGGAACTGGGCCAATAAAGATGGAATAGGGATTTGCCTGGTGGGTGATTTCAATCAAACGCAGCCGACAAACGCGCAAATGCAGTCGCTGGTTAAACTTGTGCGTTTTTTGCAAAGCCGGTATGGGATACCAAAAAGCAAGATTTACGGCCACGGCACTACGCCGGGGGCGGGAACAAAAACAGATTGCCCCGGGCAGAATTTTCCGATGACCTGGCTAAAATCACAGGTTGAGCCATAAGTCTAGTTCATAGCAGCGCTTATATCCTTCAGATTAGGCTGTAAATCCGGTTTTTTGGGGTGGATAATTAGGGGATAGTAAGTAGGAGTAGGGGTTAGTTTAAGATGGGGGGTTCGGCAATCTCGGGGAGGAGAAAATGGGAGGGAAAAATTTCATAAAATGGTCTGGAAGGGGTCGACGGCGCTTGTTTAAGGGGAAACGTTCGAAAATATTCGAAAACGTTCGAAAACTTACAAAAACTGTATGGAAATATTCAAAAGTTGTATGGAAACGTTTGAAAAAATTCGACAATTTTGGACGCCACGAAGACACTAAGCCACGAAGAAAAATTAACCACAGATTTCACGGATGACACTGATTTAATTGGCCATGAAAAGGCATAAAAAACATCCGCCTTCGCTAAAGCTACTGCGGACACAGGTAGCAAAAATCAAAAAGCTGAACAATACCTTACAGATACAGGAACAAACAGAAGGAACTGTTTGTCAGGTGAAGTAATGACTATTACATACAACTTTTAGGAAGCTACTGTAATAGGTAAAAGTTTTTTAATCTGGTCTAATAATATTTCCGGGTCAAGAGGCTTGGAAAGAGTAATATTGCTGCCAACCAACGAGCCGGCTGCTTTCTCCTCTGCCTTTGAGCGCAGAGCAGTTAAAAATATCACAGGAATATTTCTGGTTAAGGGATGCTCCTTCAACTCTGCCGCCACTTCATTGCCTTCCATCCCCGGCATTATTATATCAAGGACAACAATGTCAGGATGCTGCGATTTTGCTAAAGCTACGGCATCGGCGCCATTAGTCGCAGCAATAACAGAATATCCTTCAGATGTTAATCTTTTACCAAGCAGCCATAGGGCATCTTCTTCGTCGTCGACAATAAGAATAAGCACCTTCTTTATGATATCACCTTTCCAGTTAAAGCCTTGTTAATTTTTAGAGGTTACGCCGGTATTTTATTTTTATCCATTTTTGCCCCTATATCTTATTCCAGGACCTTTTTTACCAGGCCGACCAGCTCTTCAGGTTCAAACGGTTTTTTAAGATAAGCGACCGCTCCGCTGCCCCAGGCTTTTTCATCAAGAGCCCTGGTGCCAGCAGAGATTAAAATTACAGGGATGTGCTTTAACTCGTCGTCCTTTTTCAATAATTTGGCAACAACATCGCCATTAATCACCGGAAGATACACATCAAGAATTATCAAATCGGGAGTAATTTGGCGCGCCATATCCACTACCTCCTGGCCATTCGCACAGCCAAATACCTCATAACCTGTCTTCTTTAATCTAAGTAACGTAACTTTCAGCAGGTCGGGCTCATCATCAACAACCAGTATTTTTTTGGCCACAGTTCTCTCCTTTTTATTAAATAGTGAATCTGATTCACTACTTAAATTAAAACTTCTTTCAGCTTCTCTAACAACTTGCCCGTATCCACTGGTTTCACAAAATACCCAGATATACCCAATTTTTCTGCAGCTTCTTTTGTTTGCCTATCTTTTATTGCTGTGACCACTATTACAGGTATGTTAATTGTTTTGGCATTTTCCCTTAGCTTCTCAAGCACTCCAACGCCATCACCTGCAGGCATCATGATATCCAAAAGTATCAAATTCGGTTTTAAGTCTATCGCCTGCGTAATCGCCTGCACAGCATCAAATGCTCCTTCTGATTTGTATCCTTCGTGTTGTAACCTCAGGCCAAACATCCATACCCAATCTTTATCATCATCGATTATCAAAATCTTCTTAGTCACACCAATCTCCCTTTCTCCTCATTTTAAGGGGCAGAACAAAATGGAAACTTGAGCCTTTACCCATTTTTGACTCTGCCCAGATTTTTCCTTTATGTGCAAGAATTATCTCTTTAGAAATCGCCAACCCCAGGCCGGTGCCGCTTTTTTTCTTATCTTTAGTGCCATCTAATTGCCCAAAGGCCTGAAAAAGCTTTTGCATATCTTCGGCTTTAATACCCCTGCCGGTATCCTGCACGATTACATGGACCGTATTTTCTTCCTGCTTCGTGCTAATAGTAATATTTCCTTTTTCGGTATATTTTATAGCATTACTCACCAAATTAGTAAGCACCTCAACAATCTTGTCTTTATCAAACTTTAACCTGGGTATGCTATTGCCTGCATTTACTACTAAATCCAAGCCCTTTTCTTTTGCCAAAAGACTCATAGCTTTATTGACTTCCAGCGCTACCTCATTAATATCATTTTCCTGGATATCAAACTCCATTTTCCCTGATTCTATTTTCTGGAGGTCCAAAACATTATTAATCAAGCGTCCCAATCTATCGGTATTCTTCTTCGCGGTATCGAGGAGGTCCCTCTGCTCATCATTGATATTTCCCACCAAGCCCTCTAAAACAAGATTTATGCCCTCTTTAATAGCTCCGAGGGGACTCCTTAGCTCATGCGAAACCATAGAGGTAAACTTCGAGCTTGTCTCTGAGGCGGTTTTTATGTCCATAAAGCGCATCTTTTCCTCTTCCGCAACGGCCTGTTGAATGACAAAAGCGGTGGTGGTGCTAATACTATCCAGCTTTGCGTCTTCAGCGGGCAGTATTATGTGTTTGGCAAAGAGAGCCAGCACCCCTATTGTTTCTTCATTTGGAATCCGGATCTGGTAACCCGCGAATGACACGAGCCCCAGCTCACGCGCCCATTCACGGTTATACACGCGAGGGTCGTTTACTACGTCATTTGTCAGAAACTTATGCTCTTCGCCTGAAGCGATACGCCCGATTTTGTAACATCCGAACGGAACTCGGCAGTGGTTTTTGCCGTCTATGTGAGTGTATCGACCGGAGCTTGCTATTAAATGCAGACACTTATCACGATAACGGCAGACATGCGGCCCTTCCTTTACTTCGGCATGGATGCAGCCCTTCTCACACAGGTCCCCGGGTCGTATCAGCCATATTCGACAAAAATCGGCGTCAAAAATGTGTACAACGCCGTCGGTTATAGCCTTAAGTTTGTTATCAAGCGGGGTTGACGCAAGGAGCGACTGCTGGAGCAAAACAACATCCTCCTGCCACTCCAGCGTTCTTTCGCGCTCAACCTCCATATTCCTGCGTTCGGTGGTATCATGAAAGAACGCCATTGGATGTGTCTTTCCATCAATTTTGATGGTTGTTACGTTAACATCAGCATAAAAAACACTGCCGTCTTTTCTCTTAATGGGCAAATCCCTGGACAAGTGAATTTCACCTATTAATTGCCTTTCAAACTGGTCAGCAACATAAGGGACATCTTTTTCGGGATGAATATCCATGACCTCTAAATTTTTAATTTCCTCCGGGCTATAACCAAGCATCCGGCAAATTGCATTATTACCTATGTAGAATTTCTTAATTTCCGGGTCGATTAACAATATTCCATCTGCAGCATTATCAAATATATTTCTAAATTTTCCCTCGGATTTCCTTGCCTCGTCCTTCGCACGGTTGTGTTCGGTAATGTCTTCGATAGCAAGGAGGATCATCTTCACCGAATCAAGGCGGTGGGCATTTAAAAGCATTGTTTTCGGTCCAATGGTCTTAAAGTTGTGCTCAACCTCGTAGTTTTCAAAATGACTGTTTTCGGGAAGGATTTCCTCCAGGAGATGTCGCAGTTTGGGGATGTCCCACTGTCGGTTGCCCAAATCGTAAATGAACCGGCCTTTGGTTTCCTCAGGGTCAACCTTAAAGGTGCGGTAGAAGGATTTGTTGGCTGAGATTACCTTTAGGTCAGTATCCAGCACTATCAAAGACTCCCGCACTGTCTCTACGATGCTTACGGCATATTCACGGGCCTTCTCGACCACTTGTTCAGCCTTCCTGCGTTCGGTAATGTCTTCGATAGCCAGAAGCGTTATTCGCGGTTTTGCCGGCGGCATGGGTATGCGTCGAGCATTCAGGAGCATTATTCGTCTGCCAATACGAGGAAAATTATGCTCAACCTCGTAGTCCTCAAAAGTAAATTTCTCGGGAAGGATTTTCTCCAGGAGATGTCGCAGCTTGGGGATGTCCCACTGTCGGTCGCCCAAGTCGTAAATGAACCGGCCTTCGGTTTCATCAGGGTTAACCTTAAAGGTGCGGTAGAAGGATTTGTTAGCTGAGATTACCTTTAGGTCAGTATCCAGCACTATCAAAGGCTCCCGCACTGTCTCTACGATGCTTTCGGCATATTCACGGGAATCCTCGATCACTTGTTCATCCTCAGCGAGCCTGGTATTCGCTGCCTCAGGTTCTGCTATCCGCTTTTGCAGAAGACCTATCTCTTCGATATGTCCTTCTTTAGTTTTATTTTTCTTCGTCATGGTTTTCCCCCACAAATAAAACCACCGAATTTTCCTGAGACGGGAAAATTTGGGTTAACTTTTCTGCGACAATGCTTTGGCGGAAGAAAAATTCACTAAACCAGTAACTCTGCTCATTACCAAAACCGCCCCTGGTAACTGCCAAACCAGCAATATACCTATTCCCCGACATATTTAACTCCATTTATGTTATATATCGGATTATATAGGACAAGAAATAAGCCAAATGAATTTTTTGACCAATGCAATCTTTTTATAACCAATCTGGAATATCAGACCTGAATGCGGGCTGATAATATAAAAAAGGCAAAGAAACCCCTCGGCAGGATGAGAAGAACCTTGCGTCCTATAAGTTAAGCGGTCATTTCAAGGATTCTATTTTTTAACATAAATCGGTTGGTTAAAAGAAGTTGCGGGCGGATTATACCGAGGAAGACAGAAGACGGACGACAGAGGGACGAGAAACAGACAACGAACGTTGAACATCCAACATCGAACAATGAACTCAGAACAAAGAAGGACGGAAGACAGAGGACAAGGGGAATATCCAATATCGAATACTCAATGTCGAATTATAAAGTAAAAGGATTGAATAAGGAACTAAGCGAATGGATATAGGGGACTGGTTAGTTTCACCGAACTGTGCGCTAAATGAGCAGATAGCCCGGCAGATTTTTGACGTTCTGCCTAAGCAGGGGCCTATTGTGGTAATTATTGACAGAGAAGGCCACCGCTGGGTTAGCAACTCCGAAAAATTTTCCAAGCTGAACATCAGCGAGTCGTTTTTGAGAGAACTCTGCGCCAAAATCGACGACGGCACTGAGCCGATTTTAACACAGGTAGACGACTGCAGCATTATCGCCACACAATTGAATACCGGGCAAACCAAGGCTTCGACTGAGCTCAGCCGAACGTGCGGGTATGTGATTATTGCTCTGCCGCAATACAACCCTGAATCGGCGTTGATAAATATTGACCTGATTGAGACAATACTCAATCAAACCGGCTTGATAGCCACGCTGATTGAGAAAAATCATCACCTTTGCGAGCTTCAAAGAAAGCAGCTCAGCTCATACACACAGAGCAAAGCATCCTCAAATTGACATAAGTTGTCCACTCCACAAATTCAGCAAAAGTTTAATTGCGTTTAAGCGTGTAACTGCTATAATCCGGCGGGCAAGTTACGCGCTGCAAACAGGTTTACTCCGCCAGAGGCGGATAAAGTTGAGAGAAAAAAATGAAATTTCAGGTTTTTAAGAACGGCAAGGTCGTAGATAAGTTCACGCTGTGCGGGGCTTATCTTTTCGGGAGCGACGGCATTGCCATTCGCCGAGCGCAGATTACATTCAAAGATGGTATTATCGAGTGCGAAAAACCGACCGGCGAGACAGCGGGACTGGCACTACTGTGGCCAATTGACGGCTTTGGCAAGGTGCTTTTGCCGACAACCTTCCTGCCTGAAAGAGAGCAGCCATATAATTTGAACGTCGAGATAACGCGGGCGAAGTTAATGCAAATCATTAACAAACGAGAGGATTGGTCATTTTTCAATCAATTAGAGGATTTGGCAGATTTCTCTAAAGAAGCACAGGATTTATTTATCGAGGCGGTTCAAAACATTTCTGACGCACCACTGGCATCTAAATTGGCAGACAAATCACTCGAAAAAGCTATAATATTCTCCGAAAAGCTGGCGGGGGAACAAGCTGACTTACTTTTCGATGCGAGAAGCAAGAACCGAGGATTCAGCAAGGGGTGCCTCGGCTGTCGGATAGACACCAGAGCGATTACCAATCCCCAATATCTTGAGAAGCTGCTCAAATTATTCGGCTTTGCAACGATACCTATAAATTGGGCTCAGATGGAGCCACATAAAGGCACTTACGATTTTTCAACGGTTGATGCCTGCGTTGATGCACTTGGTAAAAAGAAATTAGCAATCGGTGCAGGTCCGCTACTTTGCTTCTCGAAAGAATATCTGCCCAAGTGGCTGCTGCGGAGCGGAGCCGAGTTTGAAAAGATTCGCGAAGCTGCGTATCAATTCGTTTCAAATATAGTTACCCGGTACTCAGGCAGTATTCATGCGTGGCGTGTTGTAAGCGGTCTTAACGTATTTAATCACTTCGGGTTCAGCTTCGAGCAGATTTTGGAAATGACCCGTGCGGCCAATATGGCCGTAAAGCAGGGAAGCGATAGAGCCCTAAAAATAATAGAAATCAGCAATCTCTGGGGCGAATATTATGCAACGACGGCTAACACCATTCCGCCATTGGTGTATGTGGATATGGTGGTTCAGAGCGGGATTAGTTTTGATGCGTTCGGATTGGCTATGCAGTTCGGCAAAAATGAGGCCGGTATGCACATTAGAGATATGATGCAGATATCAGCAGGTTTGGATTACTTTGCGGCAGTAGCCAAGCCGTTATATATAACCGAGGTGGAGGTTCCGAGCCAAAACGGCAGCGGTTTATACGACGGCGAAGTTGCCGGTATATGGCACGAGGAATGGGACCAGTCGCGGCAGGGACAATGGATTGAGCAATTCTACAGGATAGCCCTTAGCAAACCATTTGTCGAGAGGGTGACATATTCGAACCTCGCCGATACAGATGACAGCGCTATAGCCAACAGCGGGCTGCTGACGGCCCAGTTCGAACCCAGAGAATCGTTTCGAACCTTGAAAAAATTACATAATGCTATTTTCGGCTGATAGGTAAAAAACTACCAATCGGCAAAGGTGAACTGAAAATTAACCGTGGCAACCAATAGTTTTATCCAACAAGCCGATACGTCGCAGAACAAGATTCAATCTTATGCGTTCTGTTTAGCTTTGAGTGCGGCTGTTTGCATATCTATTTGTTTTGTGGTTTCGAGTGTTGGCAGATTCGGGCAGCCGAGCGAAATCAGGTTAGAAAGCCGAATAAATCCAAATTATGCGCCGCAAGCAAGTTTGATGAGACTGCCCGGCATAGGTATTTCACGTGCTGAGGCAATAGTGGCTTACCGCCAGGATTTCAGCAGACAGAACGCAAATAAACCTGTTTTTCAAAACTGCGATGACTTGCAGAAAATTAGAGGCATAGGGGCCAAAACAGCAGAAGATATATGCGAATGGCTGAAGTTTGAGTGAGAATGAAGATAAGAAATGGATGAGTGGGAAATAAATAAGCCGCTGGGTCAATGCTGCGGGACGGGGAAGAAAATCGGATACGGCGAAGAATATTTTGCCGCTCTGGTGGAAACCGGGGAAGGATTGGTACGGCGGGATTTTTGCGCCGATTACTGGCTGGCTGAAAAGCCGAATGTGTTCTGTTACTGGAAAACCAGACTGCCGAGGCCCGATGAGAAAAAGCACAAGTTTGTCGATGATGAGATGCTGACGGCCTTTTTCGAGCGGCTGGGGAAAGAAACCGAGCAGGAAAAAATAAATTTTCGCTTCGTCCTGGCATTGGTCCTGATGCGAAAAAGGCGTCTGAAATACGATTCTTCCAGAACTGAAGACGGAAAGGAAATCTGGCGATTGAGAATAGCCGGCGAGAAGGAGTTCGTCGAGGTAACAAATCCCAAGCTTGATGATGAACAAATCAAGCAGTTGACCAGCCAGATAGGCGAGATTTTACAAACGGATTTATAGAAAGTGGATTACCGAAAGAGCAACCTTCGATTGTTCGCCAGTTTTACTGCGGCGATATTAATTCTTACCGGCTGCGGTCCCCAGATGCAAAAGTCAGCGCGGATTTGTCCGGGAAAGAAATCTGTAGCTGAGTCGTTATCTTCGCTGAGACTGCAATCAGAAAATGCGGTGCCGCTGAAAGCCGATGGGCAGTGTCTTTTACAGTATTACGCTGAAGACAGGAAACCAAAAAAAGAAAATTTTCCGGTGAAGCTATGGGTGAATCCGCCGGTTGAAATCTACATGCAGGGTGATGTCGCTTTTGACCCCAAGGGGATTGTTCTCGGCTCAAACGAAGATGAGTTTTGGCTGGCAGTAAAACTAAAAGGGGTCAGCAGTTATTGGTGGGGACAATGGTCCGAGAGAAGCTATCCTGAAAGGCTGATGATTAGTCCGAGATTAGTGCTTGAAGCTCTGGGGGCCGCGGTTGTGGAGGATGAAGAGAACTGGTCGTTGTCGAAGGATAGGGCCTTTGACGTGCTTACAAAACAAGAAGACGGGATTGAGATAAAGAAAATATATATCAGCACCTGCGATTATTTGGTCAGGAAAATCGAATATTTCGGCGATGACGGCAAAGCTAGTATCGTTATGGAATTGGACAAATACAAGGAAATATCGAAGAACTTTTTTGTTCCCGG